>ERZ1034980.68-NODE-68-length-99160-cov-35.084991_pt1 | contig 99160 bp, 99 predicted proteins | sample MGYA00520622_ERZ1034980 | MGnify/ENA primary metagenome ERZ1034980 (study PRJEB33766, sample SAMN09781791) | gut metagenome | biome: gut microbiome | host: Homo sapiens | place: Madagascar | study: EMG produced TPA metagenomics assembly of the PRJNA485056 data set... | reverse complement strand
TCTTTTCATATGTATTTTCATAATAATCAAAGAAATCTCGATTAATTATTTCTATCTTTTTTGAGTTGGCAAATCTATGTTTTAACTTTTCTACCTCATCTTGCTCAATCTCAATTGCTGTAGCATCATTAAGTTGCTCCAACATTTTCATATCATCAAGAGCATCTATAAACACACCATCTCCACAGCTAGGTTCTAAAACTGTCTTTATTGATTCATCACTTGAAAACAATTTCACCATCATCTCCGCAAGCGGTAATGGTGTATAATATGCCCCTCTTAATTTCTGAGCAGAATTATTTTCTTTTAGTTTCATCTGATCACCTTATATTTCCTGTCGATATACTTTTCCTATCAAGTCTTGTATCTCAACAATTATTCTGTTCTTTTCCTTTTCTAATACTCTAACAGATGCCTTATCGGGACGTTTTATCATTTGCTCATTTAAAGCATATATTTTTCTTGTTTTTAGTACCACATCATCATATAGCTTTTTTTGTTTCGCATCTGAAAAATTTAATTTGATAAATGGTAACTTCTTAAGCAAAAATGTTCCTCTGGCGGTAAATCCATTTTCAAAATCGCTTCCTTGCATTTGAAAATATTTTTCTGTATATGGATGTGCTAACCATGCCTGGATGTACTCCAAATCATACTCTATATCTTCTAGTTCACTAATAGCACAATATCCTGCTGTTCCACCAGATGCAATTAACATATCATCTTTATCATATGCATACATTGGCTCTTTACTTAATATTCTAACAATCAGTTTAGGTGTATTAATAAATGCTGTTAATGCCTGAGTCCTTCCATATTTATACCATGTATCTGTTGTTGCATCTGGAACATCTCTGCCTACTCCATTATTCAAACATCTCGGAACTAGTCTGTCATAACAATCCAGCAAATATTTCAATGCTCCTGGGTACTTTTTCTGCATAGTATCCATATCAATTAATTTTCCTTTTGTATCATATGGAAAAATAATTTTTTTATCAGTCGATAATACAGAATACGTATTCATTCCCTTTTCACTTGCTTTTGTCGGCTTAAAATATGGCTTCAAGATATCTTTTTCAATACTGTAATGTTCTCCGAATCTTTCAATATTAATACACTTTTCATCTTCTGATTCTATGCAAGAATAATCGAACCAGTATACTTCCTTTTTATCCGAAAATTTTTCAGGTCTTTCTGCACTTGTCTGAATACCATTAAATATATTAACCACCTTAGAAAGAGGCACCGCCTTATCCCGAATATCACTTATAAGCTGCATAAAGTTCGTATCAGTCGTAAGACTCCATGGATTTTTCGTTAAATCTGTATTTTTGACTTCTACACTATTAACATTATATCCTGTCCACAAATCAGTTACAGATTTAACATATGAGTACTTTACATTTGAATTAGCTCTTTTTCCAATGGTAACAATTGAACTATAAATTGTCTTATCCGGAAATAACTGTGCATCTCCAAAATCTACAATTTCAGATATGTTGCCACAAATAAGATTTCTTAGTTCTTGTCCCGATGCAATTTTATAAAACTTATTTGGGATTATGTAGCACAATACCCCTGAATCTTTCAGCAGTTCAAATGCTTGCTCTACAAACAAATAATACTTATCAAATTGTTTAAATGCTGTTTTGTACTTATTCTTATATATCGAAAATTCAGCTTCACCTGACAACACATTCATATCCTCAGTCTTTACATAAGGTGGATTTCCAAGAATCGCATCAAACTTTCCACCATTATTAATACTGTTCCAATCAAATGGCGACATCTTTACCAAGTCATCAACTGATAATTCAATATTTTCAACATCTTTATCAGATATGAGAGAATTTCCTGATAGAATATTCTCGTCAAGATTTGGCAAAATAGGAGCTACCTCTTTAACTGATGGTTCTGTCTCATTCTCCAATAACTTAAGCAACAAAGAAAATTTACTAACTTCTACTGCATGAATATCAATATCAACACCATAAATACACTTCTTTAAAATTTCGCGCTTATCAACAATTGGCAATTTTTTCTTACCATTTTCCATTTCAAGAAGATAATCAGGATTATTTTCCAAATACCACTTTTCACAGTAATCAATAATAAACTGGTATGCCTCTTCTAAAAAGACACCTGAACCACACGCAATATCTGCTATTCTTAGTTCAGCAATATCTTTTGGACTCTTTCCTTTACATATTGGATCTAAGGTATTTTTTACCATATATTTAACAATTTCAACTGGGGTACTAACAACAGATCTATTTTTATATTCATTTTTCTTAGCTAATAAAACCTCTCCGCCAGATATTGTTAAACTTTCAGCCAAAAATGATTCATATATTTTTCCTAAAACACTTGGTTCTATTATGTTAAATAAGTATGGTGTCTTAGGATAATATAACATTTCAATCATATCAAATATAACATCTGCGCTTAGGTCGAATATAGGATTTTCTCCCTTAAAAAGGCCTGAATTATACTTTTTATCAGCTTCCCTAAATGTTTCTGTTAATATCCTCTGTAGTTCTGTTTTATCGCTTGTCATTTCATATAATTTCTTGTACAGCGGGAGTTTTCTATCTTCACATATACGTAAAAAAATAATCTGATTGATAAATTCCTGAACCACATCGTTTAATACACGTTCATCATGATACCTAACATTATTAGAATACAAATACCTTCCTATCTCTAACCGCCACGAATTAATCTGCTCTAAAAAAATGTTATCGATCTTTGTATGATATTTTTCACTTTCTTGAAAATTCTTGGCTACAAAATCATCATATGCTCCACTATAGACACTTTCTTTAGAAACGAGTGCATTGATCTCATCAAATTTTTTAGCGTATTCTTCAAAATAATATTTTCGGTACAAAGCTGTTCTTGCATTATCCCCAGGTGCTGGTTTTATTGTTGTATCATATATCAGCATATCTTCAAAATTTGTTAGTATCACCATAGCATGATTTGCATTCCAACCATATTTTCTTGCCTGAATAGCAGGTTCTGTTTCCACAACTATATCCACACTCGGTTTTTTGGCTTCTACAAATAATTTAGATACTCCATTCAATGTTAATGTATAATCTGGTCTTTCAGAATAATTAGAAAATCTTTCCACAACTACCTCTTTATATTGAGGTAATTTTCCTTGTACATTTTGTACATCCCACCCAAAGCACTCCAACAATGGATTTATATATTCATCTCTACATTCGGTTTCATTATAGGCATTTTTTGTATCGTGATAATATTTCATATTTTCGCGATATTTCTTTATCAAATCCTTCAATCTATCTAAATCCATCTTGTCCTCCTGTTTTTACTAACTCGTCAATCAGATAGTTTTTCTATTGTTTTTATTATACTCTCCGCAGTGTCCGTTAAAACGTACTTGCCCCTTGTTTTTTGTTCAACAAAACCTTCTTTTTGAAGCACACCAAACATGCTATTAACTTTCATCTTACTGTAATTTAATGTCGTTGCTATCTGTTGCTGTGTCAAAGGTATCACCTTTTCATCTAATATAATAGCTTCATTATCATGCATTAATTTAAGTAAATCATAATAATCATTCAATAATAATTTAATACCCATTTAACTGGTCTCCTGTATTTTCAAGCTCTAAGCGATGCATTAATTATATCACATATATTTAGATTTTAAAATATCATTTTTTTATTATCTGTTTCACTTATTTTTATTCTTTACAACCATCTTCCCCACACTCTCCAGAAACCTCTCCAACAGATTAACCCCATCAATTACAAACTGCTTCATAAACTCATACGCCTTCTCCAACAGTTCCTTTAATGTAGTATTTTCCTCTCTAAGCTTCTGGTTCTCATACATTACATCAATAAGCTTCTCCCTGACATCATCAGTTCCACCCTGTCGGAACATATCATATACGTTCTCTGCAATTTTTGTTCTTTCAATCAGTTCACTTTCCTTAGAAGAAAGAAGTTCCAGATTATTCTTTTTATCCGTAATCATATCTTCATATTTTGCATATTCCGTTTCTGCTGCATTAATACTACTCCTGACTGTCTCCAGCCTGTCCTCATCAGCAGCTATAACATCCAGATTTCTACTATGGCATTGTTCCTGTGTAGCAATCTGATATGATATGCTTGCGTTATTGCTTCTAAGTTTAGTGTTTTTCTCCTGCTCTTCATTGTTCTGCTGCTTTATATCAGCAAGCTTCCTACTCTCCTGTGCTACCTTATATTCCGTCACAGACAAGTCATGGTTGCGACCCTTTTTCTTCTCTGCCAGCTGTTCCTTGAAATAACATTCAAAACCATAGCTTGCCTCTTCACGCAGTTTATCCTGAAGAATCACTGATAATGTTTGTGGTGTAAACACATTTCTTTTTGATACTTTCTTGGATAAGCCACGCTTTGCTCCTTCCCATACCGGAACGCCTACTACATGCATATGCGGACTGGCTTCATCAAAGTGTATGACTGCATTTGCAATCTTGAACTCCGGCAGTAGCTTTTGCAGGCAGTCAAGAATATAATCAAATACCTCAGACATATAATCTTTATTTTTCCAATGTTCTTCCCAGTATTTCTTGTCCCCGCATTGAAAGATAATCTCAACTGCCATATCCTGATTAAGACCTGCAACATGTTCAAAGTAATCCTTTATCTTTCTGTCTTCTCTTTTCTGTCTGCTGTTATATTCCTTTACCACGTCATCAAATTCTCTGTGATATACCCGCTTAACATCCTGAAACAAATCTGTTGTTCCATATATCAGCCTGATGTTATCTGAGCTGTAATCTGCAGATTTATATTTACGTAGGTTATGCTTTGCAACTCCTGCAAGTGCTTTTTTACTTGTTATCGCACTCTTGCCATTGCTTATATGAGCAGAGTATGATACATTTCCCATAGGCGTTTGTCCTTTCTTATTCGTATTTTTCTGTCGGAGAGGTGCGGTTATCATCTTGGCTCTGCCATAGATGATAACCTCCTAGCAGTTTCGTCATACTGACAAAACTGTGGGGGCTCTCCGAGGGTTTTGGCATCAGCCTTTTAAACCTTACCTGCACTTAAACACAATCTCATTTATCACTATTTCCTCTGCCATCGCTCTTGCCTGATTCCGCAAATGTAGCTGCTCCATAAATGTTTTCTTTTTACCCGTCATATGCTTTTTCAACCAAGCCTCTTCAATATTGTCCAATCGCTCATAAGCTTCTTCATTTACTGCCTCTGCCTGCTTTCTAAGCTGTCCCATTCTTGCCATATGACGATACTCAGAACGTTCATTTTCTTCCATATACCTAAGCCACATCCGACCATATTTTCCTATATCCGTAAGATTGTATTCTGCTTCATCAACAGATAAAAGAGGATATAAAATTCCATCAACTTCTTTATATTCAACACCTAATTCTTCAAATAAAGTCATAGTCATTGTCCTTTCTTTTCAAGACCGCAACATCGCAAGGTCTATATATTTTGCAACCTTGCAAGCTTCAAGATTGCAAAACCTGACATTTTGCAATGTTGCGATGTTGATTTTTATGCTCTCAAATTCCAGTACCAGTTATTATTGCAACGCTCAGCCTTTATATTGAGTTCCTTCTTGGCTGTCTCAAGTGTTCTCTTCGATATTCCTTCCTGTGCTGCAAGCTCTATAATCTCTGTACTTAAAATCCTCTGTGTTCTTTCTGCCTGTTCCCTTAAAAACTGCTTTGCCATCTCAAGTTTACTTGCCTTTGGCACTATACCTCCAAGCACTTCATCAGCAGTAATTTCATAATCACCTAACCAATGAAATCCATCCTCTGCCAGTTCAAATGCTTTGGGGTGACCAAATGCTGCAAGATTATTCTTTATCTGTATCACTGCCCTAAGATTGCTCTGTCCTTCAATTCTGCCGACAAGCATTACACTCCTTGCCACAGCAAAGAAATCTATGGAGCCCATTCCCCGGTAAGCAGCCTTTGCTCCTGAACCTTTATTCATATGACCGATAAGAACAATGGCACAGCCTGTTCTTTCAGCAATACTTCCAAGCTTCTTCGTCATTTCTCTGGCTTCATTTGCCCGGTTCATATCAGTATCACCGCCAAGATAAGCCTGTATCGGATCAAAAATGCACAACTTCGCATTTTCTCTTTTTATGGCTTCCTCTATCCTGTCATCCGTCATACTCACACTCTTATCAGACTCATCTATGATTGATATTCTGCTGCAGTCTGCATTTGCTGCTTCCAGCCTCGGCTTGACTGTATCTGCAAGTCCGTCTTCTGCCGTCTGATATATTACATTTACAGGCTCAGTAATATCCATATTTTCATCTATACGTTCTCCCCTTGACAGCTTTGCCGCAATATTAAGTATCAGCGTGGATTTTCCATCACCTGGATCTCCCTGCACTATCGACAGCTTTCCATAAGGGATAAACGGATACCACAACCATTTAATCTGCTGTGATTCTACCTCAGAGAGGTGTATCATTTTTAATTCTGTATTTGTTTCCACTGTCTGCCTCACTTTCGTAAATAATCATTGTCTCAAAAGTGAGCTGCTGTTATACTTTAATTGGTGTTTTGGTAACAGAAGCCCGCTTTTGTTATCTGCCGTGGCTTTCCCGATTGCCGTCAGGAAAGCCACTATTTCTGCCAGAGGTATTTTGCACCATCCAGCATATCCATAACCGCTTTTATCATAGCAAGATAGTCATGCTGCAATTCTTCAATATCTGTATAAGCTTCACCATCAACCGGTGATTCTTTTTCTTTTATCCGTCCTGTTTCTATGATTTCATCATACATTTTGTGAATATCTGCCTGCATCTTCTCTAGCGTCTGCACAAGCATATATACAGTTTCTTTCTTACCTACAACACAGATTCGACCATAGATACAGCATCTTGTAATAAATGTTTTCTTCATCATTCCACTTGCCTTGATTCTTGCTTCAATTTCACGCCTTTCATAGTCTGATATGCGAAAACTGATTGTCGGATTCTTATGAACTCCACTCACTGAATATCACCTCCATTCCCTGTACCCGGCACAAATTCTTCATTAAGCTTATCAGCCATCTCAATCTGCTCTGTCGGAAACATATGTGCATAATGAAATGTGATTGTCTGGCTTTCATTCCCAACCCTATTTCCAATGGCTACCGCTGAAAAACCCAGGCGAATAAGTAAAGAAATGTGCGAATGCCTAAGATCATGAATTCTTATTCTCTTTACTCCTGCAGCTTTAGCTCCTCTGCTCATCTCGTGGTGCAGATATGACTTCGTAATCTGAAATATTCTGTCATATCTGCCATATCCATACAACATTCCAATAAACTGTCTTAACTCTTCTACCAGAAAATCGGGAATTACAACATCCCTTCTGCTCTTTTCCGTCTTAGGATCTGTGATGATATCCTCACCATTGATATACTGATAAGACTTTGTAATATGAAGTTTCTTATTCTTAAAATCAATATCTGCCGGTGTCAGAGCAAGCAGTTCACCTTCCCTTATTCCGCACCAGTAAAGAATCTGGAACGCATAATAAGATATTGGCTTGTCTTTAACACATTCTATGAACTTGAGATATTCTTCTTTTGTCCAGAAATCCATCTCATCAGCTTTACCTTTACCAATCGTTCCAGCCTTTTTTACAGGATTTTCTCTCAGATTGTAAAAGCGTACCGCATGATTAAATATGGCTGACAGCTCTGACTGCATTGTTTTCAGATAAGTCGGCTTATAGGGCTTACCATCTGCCTGTCTCTTCTTGATCATCTCATTCTGCCATTTGATAATATCCGCAGGACTGATTTCATTCATCTTCTTGTCCTTGAAATATGGAATCAGCTTCTTCTGAAAAATGACATCCTTTGTACGCCACGTGTTAAGCTTCAGCTTAGGCTTTAAATCTTCCTCATACAGCTTGTAGAAATCTTCAAACCTCATATCCAGATTTGTTGCCTGCTGCAGTAGAAACTTCTGCTCGTATTCCAATGCCTCCTTTCTCGTCCGAAAGCCACGCTTTAGCTTTCTTTTGTTTTTACCTGTCCAATCGTTGTAGTGGAAGGAGACATACCATGTCCCCCTCGCCTCATCCTTGTATGCTGCCATACAACTACTCCTTTCCCTTATGCTGTCTTATCACATAAGTCATATACTTTACTGTCAAGATACTTACGGCTGACTCTGCCGGCTCTGACATAGAAGCCTTTAGAAGATAATTCCCTATTAGCTTCTCTTATTACTTTGTATGCATGAGATACCGATACATCAAGCATCTCAGCAACCTCTTTTGCTGTGTAATATAACTTTTCCATGGTGCATTCACCTCCTCTCCCCGGCAATTGCCGGTATGTATCAAGCATTTGTATTGGCAGCTACAACTTATATATAACTCGTTGCAACTATTGTATTTTGTTGTCTTAAATTTTAAAAGGGACAAACCCGACCCTTTTTCTCAGATAAGGGTACAATAGCGGTTTTTTTACAAATATAGCAGCATCCCTGTCTCTTGATTACATCACTCATTCTAATTCAAAGCATGAATTTGCTAAATATTCTCTCATGGACTTTTTTCGTCAAAACATATTCTCTGACGGACTTCTTTATCTTTAAGTACAATTAATCCATACTTAAACCAACAAAGATGTTTCTACAAACACTGTCGGCGTCATCAGGTAACATTGTGGCAATACTGGCACATTGTGTGTTAAAAACTTTCTGTGCGATTAATTCTATAACCAACCCACAAATTACGGAAGAGACACCACTGGTGTATTTTCACTAATTTGCACCAGTTTTGGGTGCTTCATATAATTGGGATAATTTTTGAAAATAAAAAGAAATGTGATAATAGATAATACCTATGACACTTCTGTTTAGTACTCATTAATATCTGTGGTACTATCAAAACAGGTATCATATAGGTATCACAATAAAAGAAAAAGCCCCATAAATGGCTTGTTTACGCCATTTATGAAGCTCTGTTTACTATTCAAACTCAATCGTTCCAGGCGGTTTACTCGTCAGATCATACATTACGCGGTTTACACCCTTTACTTCATTTATGATTCTTGTCATAACCTTCTGCAGTACTTCGAATGGAATCTCGGAGCAGTCGGCGGTCATGAAGTCGCTGGTGTTGACTGCACGGAGTGCGATTGCATAGTCGTAGGTACGCTCGTCACCCATAACACCGACACTACGCATGTTGGTCAGTGCTGCGAAATACTGTCCCAGGTTCTTGGCAAGTCCTGCCTTGGCGATCTCCTCGCGATAGATGTAATCGGCATCCTGTACGATACGAACCTTGTCTGCGGTTACTTCACCGATGATACGGATACCAAGTCCCGGTCCCGGGAATGGCTGACGGTATACCAGATATTCCGGGATACCAAGCTCTAATCCGGCTTTTCTTACTTCATCCTTGAAGAGCAGGCGGAGTGGTTCGATGATTTCCTTGAAATCAACATGATCTGGAAGTCCACCTACGTTATGGTGACTCTTGATGACTGCGGACTTTCCAAGTCCAGACTCAATTACGTCTGGGTAGATCGTTCCCTGTACCAAGAAGTCAACCGCACCGATCTTCTTCGCTTCTTCCTCAAATACACGGATAAATTCTTCGCCGATAATCTTACGTTTTGCTTCTGGCTCGGTAACGCCAGCTAATTTCTTATAATAACGCTCCTGCGCATTGACACGGATAAAATTCAGCTCGTATGGACCATCCGGACCAAATACTGCCTCAACCTCATCGCCCTCGTTCTTACGAAGCAGGCCGTGGTCAACAAATACACAGGTAAGCTGCTTTCCTACTGCTTTTGAGAGAAGAACGGCTGCTACGGAGGAATCGACACCACCGGACAGGGCACATAATACCTTTCCGTCTCCAACCTTCTCACGGATCTCACGGATTGTTGTCTCAACAAATGAATCCATCTTCCAGTCGCCGGAGCATCCACATACGTTATAAACGAAGTTTGACAGCATCTTCTTTCCTTCTTCAGTATGCATAACCTCTGGATGGAACTGTGTCGCATACAGCTTGCGCTCCGGGCACTCCATCGCTGCAACTGGGCAAACTGGTGTCTTTGCAACAACCTTAAATCCCTCTGGTGCCTTTGAAATATAATCTGTGTGACTCATCCAGCAGATTGTCTGTGGCTTTACGCCCTGGAAGATAGCACTGCTGTTATCTACATCCACTTCGGTTCTGCCATACTCACTGACTGGCGCAGTTTCCACGGTACCTCCAAGCATATATGCCATCAACTGCGAGCCATAACAGATTCCGAGAATCGGAATTCCCAAATCAAATATTTCCTTCTGATAGCGTGGTGACTCCTCGCCATACACACTATTTGGACCACCCGTGAAAATGATTCCCTTTGGATTCATTTCCTTGATCTTGTCGAGCGACAAGGTGTACGGATGTACCTCTGCATACACATTACATTCACGGACACGACGTGCAATCAACTGGTTGTACTGACCACCAAAATCAAGCACGATAATCATTTCCTTATTCATGTGCGTCTCCCTTCTTCTCTGATTTATTGTATTTCTTGCCACCATGCAATAACGTGATGACCTGCGCACGCATCAGCGTGCCTCATTATATCATGTGTTGTAACCACGATTGTATATAATTACTCATCCTCTTATTATATTTATAAGAAAATAAGCAAGAGTCCTATCTTTCGATAAAACCCCTGCTTATTATACTAATTATTTAGCATCTCTGCAATAACTTCCTGCGCTTTTTGTAACTGTGTATCATCTGCACGGTCAATATTGACAGCCGATGTCTGTCCATCTGGAAGTTCTACCTCATAATCTGGTGTAATGCCCTTCTTATGAATATCGTTTCCATTTGGTGTAAAATACTTTGCAACCGTAAGCTTCACAGCTGTTCCATCGGAAAGTGGAATAACCGACTGAACAATACCCTTACCGAATGTTGTTGTACCAACCAGCTTCGCCTTACCGGAATCCTGCATTGCTCCGGAGAAAATCTCAGATGCACTGGCACTGTTGCCATTTACAAGTACAACCAATGGAATATCTACGCTGTGCTTTCCCGTATCTTTGTACTCACCAAGCACATTTCCATCACGGTCCTTCGTGGATACGATGACACCGTCGTCCATGATATAATCGCACATATCAACAACGGCTGTCAGAAGTCCACCCGGATTATCACGCAAATCAATGATAGCTGCCTTGGCTCCATTTGCCTGCACCTCATCGATAGCATCTTCAAATTCCTGTGCTGTATTGTCGTTGAACTGTGTAACTGCGATATAACCAACCTGATCATCCAGCATCTCGCTTTCTACCGTGTAATTCTCCACCGTACGACGCTCTACATCAAACTCCAGATAATCGGATTCGCCCTGACGGTAAATCTTCAGATGGGCCTTCGTTCCTTCTTCGCCACGGATCATATCTACTACCACAGAAAGCTCCTGATCGGTAATCTCCGTGTCATCTACCTGAACTAAAATATCGCCTGCCTTCAGTCCAGCCTGCTCAGCCGGGCTGTTCTTGATCGGACGTACGATTTCGACACGCATATCGGAATTCATCGTCACAACTGCACCGATACCTACATATTCACCCGAAGTATCTTCCTGCAGTTCTGCATACTCTTCCTTTGTATAATAGACAGAGTACGGATCATCCAGACCATCCATGATTCCGTCATACAACGCTTCTTCCTGCTTATCACGGTCGACATCGAAATAATAATACTTGTCAATCAGGGAATTGATCTCATCGACCTTCTTTGCAACCGAACTGTCCTGCCACAGATCCGATGCAACTACTGGTTCTGACGTATCTGCCTGTGTTGCATCCGAATCCGTCTGTACATCAATGGATTCCCGTGTATTCTTCTTTGACTCTGTCTGATTTCCACAACCGATACATGCAACAGATAACGCGGTTGCCAACGCCAAAGCCCATAGTTTTTTCATGTTCTTTTTCACGTCTACTTTTACTCTCCTTTAACCTTGCGCTTTCATCTTATTGTAAATACGGCCATGGATCAACATAGCTGCCATTGATTCTTAATCCAAGATGACAATGTGGACCTGTCGAATTTCCGGTACTTCCAGCAAGCGCAATGACCTGTCCACGCGATACCGTCTGTCCCACGCTGACACACAAGCTTGAATTATGCATATATGTAGTTGACATAGACGAACTGTGTGCAACCGTTACATAATTACCCATCGAGCTTGAGTAAGACGCCGCAATTACCGTTCCAGCCTCGCATGCTACAATCGGTGTTCCTGTCGGACATCCAATATCCAATCCCTGATGATATCTCGAACCAATACCTCCAGGACTCTCTCTCGGTCCAAATCTGGAAGTAACCGTTCCTCCAGTTGATACTGGCCACTGCAGGCTTCCACCTGTATATGTGATATTTACATCTGTCGGTGCCGTTGTTGTGCTTCCTGCAGCTGCTGCCGCGGCCGCTGCGGCTGCCTGCTGCTGTCTATATGCTTCCTCTGCGGCTGCGATTGCCTGATTGGTTGCCTCGATATCCTGCTCCAGCTCTGCAATCGTTGCCTCGTAATCACCGATGGATGATTCGTAGTTTGCTACCTGTACCTGCTTACCCTCGATCATAACCTCGACAGCAGCCTTGTTGTCTTCCACTTCCAGTTTGATATCCTCAACATCCTTCAGATCTTTTTCCAGACCGGCCTTTGTATCTGCGATCGTCTGTCGTGTCTCTACCAGATCATCAAACATATTCTTATCGTAAGAATAAATCTGATCTGCATATTCTGCCTGATTTACGATATCCGAGATATCGGAGGTTGAGAAAAGTACATCCAGATACGATGGATTACCATTTTCGTATGAGTATTTGATTCGCTCTTTCATCGCCTCATACTGTTCCTGTTCCTTCTCCTGTGCAGCCGTAAGCTCGGTCTGCTTCGTCTCAATATCTGCTTCGAGCTGAGTCTGCTGCGCCTCCAGATCCGTAATTTCATTTGTATATTCCGTTACCTGCGCATCCAGTTCTGCAATCGCATCCAGAATCGAATTCTGTTCTTTCTCCAACTGGGCGAGAACGGCTTCTGCTTCTTCCTTCTTGCTTTCCTTCTGATCTTTCTGATCCTTCAGATCCGAAATACTCGTCGCATTTACCGTCATACTCATGCTTCCAGCCACAGCAAATGCAATGATTGTTCTCACAAGCTTTTTACACTTCATATGCTTCCCTCCTAGACTTTCAAATGTTTCCGTGTTGTCAATAAACTACCAATCAAACCAAGTCCGATACCAATACCCGCAGATAATGGAATCAGAACTGCAAATATCTCCTTTGCCGGTACAAATGCAAATAAGCTCTGTACAACGGAGAACCGGCCAATGATGTACTGAACCACTGTATCATACATATAGTAGATCAAGATCAATGGAATCAATGATCCCACAAGTCCAATCACAACACCCTCTACAATGAATGGCGCACGTACGAAGAAGTTTGTCGCACCAATCAGCTTCATGATACCAATTTCTTCCTTACGCACAGTAATACCGATTGTAATCGTATTACTGATCAGGAAGATCGATACGAGCAACAGGATCACAATAATTCCGATGGATGCATAGCTGACAACGCTGTTCAGTGCTGCCACACCGTCTGCAGTTACCTCGGAGCTAAGTACCTTACGTACACCGGTCAATCCCTTTAAGTACTGTACAAATTCTGCCTGATTTGACAGATCCTTCAATGTGATCTTATATGATGCACTGTTCTTCAATGGGTTGTCCCCCTGGAATGCATCAATCGCTGCCTGCGGATCATCAAACTTCTCTTCTGCATACTGCTTCCATGCCTCATCTGCGGAAATGAAATCCAGCGTATTGACCTCATCACGCAGTCGAATCTGCTGACCGATCATCGTGATATTCTCATCTGTTACACCTTCATCAAAGAATACAGAGATCGTAACTGTATTCTCCAGATCCGTCATTGCTGTACGGAAATTCACGATCACACAATAAAATAAACCAAATAAGAACAGACAGGAAACAATTGTTCCGATTGATGCCAATGAGAACAAAAGGTTTCGTTTAATATTTTTAATACCCTGTCTGATACTATACATGAATGAACTAATCCTCATCGATATACCCACCTTTTTGCTCATCGCTGATTATTTCGCCATGCTTCAACGTGATTACACGTTTCTTCATCATATTGACGATCTCTTTGTTATGCGTTACAACGACAACCGTTGTTCCCTTCTTGTTGACATCCTCCAGAAGGCGCATAATTTCCCATGAATTTTTCGGGTCCAAGTTACCAGTCGGCTCATCCGCAAGCAGGATCTCTGGCTTATTTACCAGTGCTCTCGCAAGTGCAACTCTCTGCTGCTCACCACCGGACAACTGCTTTGGAAATGACTTATATTTATCCGCAAGTCCAACCAATGTCAACATCGCTGGTACCTGCCGGCGAATGTAGCGGCTTGGCGTCTCAATGACACGCTGCGCAAATGCAACATTCTCATATACCGTACGATCCTTGAGCAACCGGAAGTTCTGGAATACAACACCGATCTTACGACGGATCTTCGGAATATTTTTCCTCTTTAATTTACTATAATCTGTGTCTGCAACCTTGATCTTTCCAGAGGTTGGATCTAACTCCTTTAACAACAGCTTAATCAGCGTCGTCTTACCAGATCCGGAAGAACCTACGATAAACACAAACTCGCCTTTTTCTATCTTCAAACTTACATCGTTCAAGGCATACGTCTTACTCGCCGGATACCTCATCTTCACGTGACTCAGTTCTAACATCTTATTATCTCCTTTTGAGCGTATCTTTTAATACTCTAACGATTCCATGTACTTCATATATTTCACAACCATAAGAGCAATCTTGAAGGTAATGGCATCCTCGAATACCCGGAGGTCAAGTCCGGTACTCTTCTGAAGCTTATCCAGACGGTAAACCAAAGTATTACGGTGAATGTAAAGCTGACGGGATGTCTCAGATACATTCAGGCTGTTCTCGAAGAACTTGTTGATTGTTGTCAATGTCTCCTCGTCGAACTCGTCTGGTGATTTACCATCAAAAATCTCCTTGATAAACATCTTGCAAAGTGGAAGTGGCAACTGATAGATCAATCGACCGATTCCAAGATTGCTGTATGCGATAATCTTTCTGTCGCTGTAAAAGATCTTCCCTACGTCCAGTGCAAGCTTTGCTTCCTTATAAGAACGGGACACTTCTTTGATTTCGTTGACGATTGTACCGTATGCAACATTGACCGATGACATGGCTTCTGTATTCAGCATATCCACAATTACTTTTGCCGTCTTGCGCATGTCCTCGTAAGTCTCACTCGGCTTTATTTCCTTGACAAGAATAATATTCTTCTCGTCAACTGCCGTAATGAAATCCTTTGTCTTGCTGGAGAACAAGGTTCTGACTGTCTCCAATGCATTGGTATCCTTCTCCGTCTTTGTCTCGATAATAAACACGATACGTTTTACATCTGTCTCAATGTGCAGCTTCTTCGCACGGTTGTAAATATCCACCAAAAGCAGGTTGTCAAGCAACAGGTTCTTGATAAAGTTGTCCTTATCAAAACGCTCCTTATATGCTACCAGAAGATTCTGAATCTGGAAAGTTGCCATCTTTCCGATCATATAGACATCCTCGGCATCCCCTTTTGCCAGTATGACATATTCCAGTTCATTCTCATCATACACCTTAAAAAACTGGAAGCCACGAATCACCTGACTGTCCGCTGCTGATTCAGAGAATTTCACAACCTCATCCTCATACTCTTCCATTCCGCGCATAGTTGTCGCAAGTATCTTACCTTCGGTATCCATCACACAGAGTTCTACACGTGTAATTGACTTAATTCCAGTAACCGTATCCTGCAGTATCTGATTCGAAATCATTCGTCCACCCCTATTCTTTGTTGTGAATTTTTAAAAATTCTGTAACAAAATTGTAACATTTATATATTCTTCTGTCAATGTCAAATACTTTCCAATTATTCGACATTGCCTATACTCATACAAAGTACATTCTACACGAAAAATGCAAAAAAAAAAAGAGGAAACGCATAATTTTTATGCATTTCCTCTGAAAAATCACACTTTGTTCAAATTTTAGAACCAAGCACCTGACTAGTTGATGATGATCTCCTCTGTCTCCTTATCGAAGATGTGGATCTTGCTCAGGTCAAATGCGAACTGAACTGTATCACCAGGTCTTGCTGTTGTACGTGCATTTACTCTTGCTGTGATATCGAACTGATCGATTGTGAAGTACAGATATACTTCAGCACCAAGCATTTCGTAAATATTGATTCTTGCATCGATAACACTCTCAGGTGAAGACTCGATGAAGAGCTGCTCATCATGAATATCCTCTGGACGGATACCAAGAACAACTTCCTTATCAAGGAAATCACCGCTGATAAGCTTCTGAGCCTTAGCATCAGGAACCTTGATTGAGTGAGAACCGAACATAAGTAATACGTCTGCTCCAGACTTAACAACCTTACAATCGATGAAGTTCATAGGTGGCATACCCATGAATCCAGCTACGAACAGGTTGCATGGCTTGTCATACAGATTCTGAGGTGTATCAACCTGCTGGATGATACCATCCTTCATAACTACGATTCTTGTACCAAGAGTCATAGCCTCTGTCTGGTCATGTGTTACGTAAATGATAGTTGTCTGCAGTCTCTGGTGAAGCTTAGAGATCTCAACACGCATCTGAACACGAAGCTTAGCATCCAAGTTTGAAAGAGGCTCGTCCATAAGGAATACCTTAGGCTCACGAACGATTGCACGTCCCATAGCCACACGCTGTCTCTGACCACCTGACAAAGCCTTTGGCTTTCTGTCAAGCAGATGCTCGATATCAAGAATCTTAGCAGCCTCATGTACCTGCTTATCAATCTTCTCCTTTGGTACCTTTCTAAGCTTCAGACCGAATGCCATGTTATCATAAACTGACATATGTGGGTACAAAGCGTAGTTCTGGAATACCATCGCAATATCTCTGTCCTTAGGCTCTACATCGTTAACCATCTTGTCACCGATCCAAAGCTCACCGGAACTGATATCCTCAAGACCTGCGATCATACGAAGTGTTGTTGACTTACCACATCCTGAAGGTCCAACGAAGATGATGAACTCTTTATCTTCAATATCCAAGTTGAAGTCCTTTACAGCGTTGAAGCCATTTGGATAAATTTTATAAACATTCTTAAGTTGTAAACTAGCCATTTTGATTTTTCCTCCTTAGATTTTAGCTATAATCATCTGACTCATGATGTTTGTATGATACACCAAATGACCCGAAGTTGCCATATTACTATTCAACAAATAAGGCTGAAAAATATTGTGTAATTTGTATATGAAAAATTTTTTCATGATTTTTTTGTGGATTTTTCACAAACTTTACCGAATTCTATCTAGCTATATTTTGTGAAACCTTCACCATAAGCCTCCCGAATATCCCCCACAAAACAGATTGCCCGGTCATCCAGCTCATAAATTTTCCGCTTGACATTTACCATTTCTTTTGAACTAAGTGCACAGAGCAGCATCTGCTTCGGGCAGCCGGTATATCCACCCTGTGCTGGAACCCGCGTAACGCCCCGTCCCAGTTGTCCGGTAATGTATTCCGCAAGTGCTTTTTCTTCATTCGAAATAATATACATAAGTTTTGCATGGTTTGGTCCCTCCAGCACCAGATCAGAGACCTTTGTCATGACAAACAGGACAATCAGTGCATAAATTCCATTGCGAAGCCCAAACACGCCGATTCCGAACAGAATAATGATGCCATCCACGATTGCCATCAGCTTTGGAACGGATACATGCGGAATACGCCGATTGATGATCTGTGCTGTCATATCCGCACCACCCGAGGACGCATTTTGCAGGAAGATCAAACCAAGTCCGCCACCCATGATCACGCCGCCACACAGCCCATCTACCAGTACATCACCTGTCAGAAGCGGCAGTGGACGGATCAATCCGAGAAACACAGACAGACACACCGTCGCATAGACTGTCCGGTAAAATATCAGCTTCCCAAGTACCTTATATCCTATGATAAACAACGGAATATTGACCGCCGCATTAACCAGCCACAGTGGGATATGAAACAAATGCTCCAGTAAGATTGCCAGTCCGGTCACACCTCCAGTTACCAGTTCCAGCGGATTAAAATAGACAACGACCGAGAAAGCCATCAAAAATGCCCCCACAGTCATCAGACCATACCTCTTTGCAATCATCACACAAACCTCCATACGAAAAAAGACTCCATACTAACCTCTAGTATGGAGTCCGCCATTGATTTTTATTCGCTTTTAATGATTGCTGTCAGATGCACCGATAATGATCACGACATCGTAACCGTCTGTGGATTCTGTCACATTGCTTGTCACAGTTCCAACTTCATAGCTGGCATTTGCAAAATACTGTACCAGTTCTTTGCCCACGCCATCTTCTCTTGCTACAATCTTTGTATCAGCGAGTGCTTCTGTGTAATCCGATGCATTTGTGTTTGCATATCCATTTGCATTTAATGTATCACACCAGCGTCCTGCAAGTCCAGCAATATCGGTACTGTTCAGCACCAGGATCTTCCTATCCGTTGCACTGACTGTCTCAGTCTCCTGTGCAGCTTCGGTTGTCTCTGCCTCTGTGGATGGTGTGATCTGAAGATCATCCACCTGAGAATCCGTCAATGCATTCTCATCGAGGGTTGTCGCAGGCGTATCCTTCGCTGTGTTCCCCTTTAATGCCTGCATTACAAAAAATGCGCCAAATGCCACAATGGCAAGTCCTAATATAATAACGGCTGCGCGAAGCAACATTGAAAAGAACAATCCTGCTGCCGTCTGCTGTTTTTTTCCACTCATAATTTTCTCCTATCTACGTCATACGTTGTTTCCATCTTTTTCTATTCGTATCTACCGTCGCTCATTCTAGTCTTTTTTTCAATACATTTTTCAAGTATAGCAAATGTTGTTGTTTTTTTCAACCATTTATAGCATAATCGTAGTATGGATTTTTTGTGAAAAAGTTGCATCCTGCTATAGATATTTCAACAATAACAAGGAGGTCCCAATCCCATGAAAACAGCTCTTATTACCGGTGCTTCCCGCGGAATCGGCGAAGCCACCGCCTATCAGTTAGCAAAAGAATACGACTGTGTTGCCATTATAAGCCGGAATACCGACGGAAAATTAAATGCCGTCGCGAATCAGATTCACACCACTACCAATTGCGAATGCATTCCATTTACCGGAGATGTGTCTGACTTTGCATTTGTCGAAGATTGCGTCCGGTCACTTGCCACATCCGGCCATCCGGTCGATACACTCGTCAACAACGCAGGCATCTCGCTCGTCGGGCTTTTTCAGGACATGACACCGGAGGAATTCGATTGCATCCTGCGCATCAATGTGACATCCGTCTACAACACCTGTCATGCTGTCATTCCGGATATGGTACGGAATCAGCGGGGACGTATCCTGAACATCTCCTCGGTCTGGGGACTCGTCGGTGCCTCCTGTGAAGTTGCTTATTCAGCGACGAAGGGGGCCATCAACAGCCTGACGATGGCGCTTGCAAAGGAACTAGCCCCAAGTCATATCGCGGTCAATGCAATTGCTTTCGGTGCCGTGGACACGACCATGAACGCTCATCTGTCTGTCGAGGAGAAGAAGACGCTCTGTGAGGAAATCCCGGCAGAAAAAATGGCGGCTCCCGAAGAAGCCGCCGCCTGTATCTCTCATATTTTGGCAATGCCGGATTATATGACCGGCGAAATATTGAAATTCGATGGTGGCTGGATTTAGCCACCATTTTTCTTTTCCGAATTCTTTTCTGAATTCGTTATGAATCCTTCTTACGCAGGTTTTTGATTGCTGTTGTAAGCTTGATCGGATTTCCGTAACGCAATGTCGAACTCCGGAAGATTTTGCCGCCGATCACACCCATAAGCGCAACAGAAATATACAGAATGACCGCAGATACGATGATCTCCCATGTCTGCACATGTCCCATCGCCACACGCGCAAACATGGCGCTGTAAGAGCTAAACGGCAGGAAGGAACAGACTTTCATCGGTACGCCGTCCACCTTGTCAAGCTGAAGCAGCACAACAAAATATACAATCATGATAATCATCTGTGCCGATCCTGCGGACTTATTCAGATCCTCAATCTTTGACACCAATGCCCCGAGCGCACCGTATAGGAACGCATAAAATAGGAATCCGCCAATACCGAATACTGCAAATACAACCAATACATTGGCTGGGATATCCAGGAACATGCCAAGGTCAATGCCCCAGAAATCTTTATTGTACTGGTACGAACCAAGCAGACAGACAGCAATGATTCCGACCTGAAATACCGTTGCCACGGCACCTGCAAATACTTTGCCGAACAACAGCGCCGTTGAATCGGTACTGGTAACCAGAATCTCGATGGAACGGTTGCTCTTCTCATTTGTAACAGAGGACGCAATACTCATGCCATACATGATGATGAGCATAAATATCAGGATTACCAGCACATAGCAGTACCAGAAATTCTGTGTGCTATCCTTGCCAAGCACATACTCGTCATGGGTAATCTCCTTATAGGATGCCTCCATGAATTCATTCAGATTCAGGTCATGCTTCTCACAGTAATCCAGTTTGACAAGCATCCCCAGATAGCTGTCAAAGACGGCCGCATCGGAATTATCCATGCTCTTGTTATATACATAATAATCGTAGTCCGACAGCGAATGAACCGCGAATCCGGCGGCTGCTTCTTCCTCTTCAACCGCTTTTTTCAAAGCATCCTCACTGTCAAAGCTGACCAGATTTATTCCTGTTTCCATAGAACCCCATACCGAGCCATCCACGTCAATGATCAATATTCCTTCCGGATCGTAGACCCCGTATGTATGCTCTGCATCCGCCTCTGCGGAAGAATCCTCCTTTGAAGCGCTGTCCTGAACGGTAGAATCCTTCTTATCTCCCGTAATTGCATCCTTGACACGCGGAACAAACATGATGCCCGCTGCCAAAACAGCAATCAGGATTGTAGATATCACGTATGACTTGCTCTTAAAATAGTTGTCCAGCTCAAACTTTAATATCGTGAAAAACTGTTTCATGTTATACCGCCTCCTTTGCTGCTTCTGTGTCCGGTTCTTCATCCCCGACACAAGAGATAAAGATATCATTCAAGGATGGCTCATAGGCTCCAAACTGGTGAATTTCAACACCTGTCTGTTTACAAATATCAAGGATCTGCCACATATCAGCCTGGGTTTTCAGTTCAAGCACCACGTACTTTTTAGTCACACGCTCAACAACTGCATAAGAATACAGCTTCTCCCTGCAGATATCAGCCAGTTCCTGCGGGCTGTAATTATCCGCCGATATCGTCTTTCTGCCACATCCGTACGTATCCTTGATATCATCAAGATGTCCGGCTAATACGACGTCGCCATGATTGATGATCGCGATATCCTCGCAGAATTCTTCCACATAGCTCATCTGATGGCTGGAGAAAATAACGATGCGGCCTTCACGGATCAATTCCCGGATGACGTCCTTTAACACCTGTGCATTGACCGGATCTAACCCGGAAAACGGCTCGTCTAATATTACCAGTTGTGGCTCACCGACCAGAGTTGCCGCAAGCTGTACCTTCTGCTGGTTTCCTTTTGATAATGTCTCTAAATTCCGGTCAATATATTCAGATACATGAAGACGATCCAGCCATTTTACAGTGCTCTCATTCGCCTGTTTCTTATTCATGCCACGGAGCATAGCAAGATACACCATCTGGTCACGTACTTTCTTCTTCGGGTAAAGCCCCCGTTCCTCCGGCAGATATCCAACCTGGCTTGCCGTCGGGTGAAATATTTCTCCATCAAGCATAATCTCACCAGAATTCGCATGGAATACATCCATGATAATCCGGATCGTCGTCGTCTTGCCTGCGCCATTTCGACCAAGCAGTCCGAGTGCCCGTCCGCTCTCCACCGCGAAGCTGACCCCATGCAGGATTTCTTTTTCCCCGAAGCTTTTTCTTATATCTTTTAATTCGAGCTTCATAACCTCTTCCTTCTTTCCTGTCTACCGATTTTGTTATTCCCGCTTACCGCGTATTATACAAATCCAAAAATCTGTATAAAAATAACATGTCCCCAATATAGCAAAATTAATTGTCGTTTACAACTATCTGCCCCTGCATTTCATCTGTCCGCCAGATAAAATACAGGTCTATTGAAAACATGTTATGATCCGTCACCATGTATCCGCATGATGACCGGCATGCACATCCGTGCATATCTTTCTATTATTATCAACTGTTATGGCAGTGCATACTTCTGTTCATATGCGCGGTACTGTTCATCGTACCACTTCGCATCCTGCTCCTTCACTTCTTTGCGGTGCTCATGTGCATCGAGTTCATCATCCTCCACCTGAATTACACAGGTAGCAATATTCGAGCAGTGATCGGAGATACGCTCGTAAGTATCCGAGATATCTGACAGACTAAGTCCAAGCTCAATCGTACATTTGCCTTTACGAAGACGCTTGACATGTCGTTTCTTGAGTTCTTTGTTCATATCGTCCATCAACTCTTCCAAAGGCTGTACAAGTGCCGCCTTATAACGGTCATTTTGCTCAAATGCATCGACTGTCATTGTCAGGATATCTTTCAATGCCTTGCTGTAGACAGCAAGCTCATCCATCGCCTTCTTCGAGAAGATCAGTTCTTTCTTATGCATCTGTTCCACTGCCAGCAGTATATTCACCGCCAGATCCGAGATACGCTCAATATCTCCCAGCGAATGAAGCATCAGTGACAGGCGGTGTCCATCTTCCTTCGAAAGATCTTTCGTGGAGAGCCGGAGCAGATATGTGCCAAGCTGATCCTCGTATTTGTCGACGGTATCTTCTTCCTTGCGGATCCGTTCCGCTATTTCCTCGTCGTATGCGGTAAGCAATCCGACTGCACGTCCAACAGATTTCATGGAGAGCTCTGCCATCTCAGAAGCTACCTTCCGACACTGCATGATTGCGAAACCAGGTCTCTCTAAGAATACAGGATCCAAAAGCTGCAGTACCTTGTCATGCTTGCTAAGCTCATCCTCTTCCTCGTCGTCATCCTTGATGGTCTTGACAGCAAGAAACTCCAGGAATCCGGAAAGCGGAAGCAGCACAATCGTTGCGGCAATATTAAAGATCGAATGGATCGTTGCAATTCCTACCTCATTTGCCGCCTGCGGCAGGAATGCATAATGTACAAATGCATTGGAGATATAAAATACTAACATGAATACAACCGTTCCGATTACATTAAAGTAAAAATGAACCGCTGCCGCGCGTTTTGCATCCTTACTTGCTCCCACACTTGAGATCATCGCAGTCGTACAGCTGCCGATATTCTGTCCCATAATGATAGGGAGAGCAAGTGCATAGGAGACAGCGCCCGTGGAACAAAGTGCCTGCAAAATACCTACGGACACAGAGGAAGACTGCATGATTGTCGTCAATACAAAACCTGCAATAACTCCGAGAAGCGGATTCTCAAACTTCGTCAGAATCTGTGTGAACTGCGGAACATCCTTAAGCGGTTCCACTGCCGAACTCATTGCGGTCATACCATACATCAGAATCGCAAAACCAAGTAAGATCGTTCCGATGTTATGTTTCTTCTCACTCTTGCAAAATACAACTAAAATCGCTCCAATCACAGCCAGAATCGGCGTAAAAGAGGTCGGCTTCAGCATCTGAAGGAAGAAGCTTCCTCCGTCAATACCGGACAGTGACAGCAGCCACGAGGTTGCCGTTGTACCGATATTCGCACCCATGATAATACCGACTGCCTGATTGAGCTTCATGATACCGGAGTTAACAAAACCAACGACCATAACCGTCGTCGCTCCGGATGACTGGATGACTGCCGTTACACCTGCGCCAAGCAACACAGCAGACCACTTATTGGAGGTAAGGCGTTCGAGAACCTTTTCCAGCTTACCACCTGACATCTTCGCTAATGCGTCTCCCATTATATGCATACCGTACAGAAACAATGCGAGACCACCAACCATGGATAGAACGTCAAAAATATCCATCTTTTTCTCCTATTCTCTTTATTGACATTTTATAAGCCGGTCTGCTGGATTTTACCCAAAATTCACCTAATTTTTACAGTTTCCGGTCTTTAACAATAATACAACCTTGAAGAGGTCTCCGTCAATCATTATTTCCACTTTGCCGTTCTGTAATTCCATCAGGCTCTGCGCAATGGATAGTCCGAGTCCATTGCCCTCTGTATTTCTTGAACGGTCGCCACGGACAAACCGTTCCTTTAATTCATCGCCAGAGATGTTGAGTGGTTCCTTCGAAATGTTCTTGAAGGTCACTGTGATCTCTCCCGGTTCTGCCTCGTCAATATCGATGTATACCCGGCTGTTTGGCTGGGCGTACTTGATGATATTTCCGATCAGATTGTCGAACACGCGCCACAGATGTCTGCCATCTGCCATGACATGGCAGTCTGCCTGCGCACCATATTTCTTCGTCAGATAATTCGTCACTACCGGCTGCAGCTTACATGCCGCAAGCCGCTCTTCGAATTCTCCGAGCGCCTGTTCTAAAAGCATTTCCACGTCGGTCGGTTCCATATGCACTTCCAGATTACCCGTAGACGCCTTGCTCGCTTCGATCAGATCCTCGATCAGCTTCTTGAGCCTTGCAGACTGCCGCTGCAGCACCCCCAGATATTCTGCTTCCTTGTCACTTAAATCGCCCTCCTTGGAGAGGATATCCACGTAATTGATAATAGACGTAAGCGGTGTCTTGATATCATGGGAAACGTTCGTGATAAGCTCCGTCTTCATCCGCTCGCTCTTCATCCGCTCTGCCACTGCCACGCGCACGCTGTCCTGAATACGGTTTAATGTCTCGCCATGTGCCGCAAATTCCGGCAGCATATGTGTCGTGTCGATCTTATAATCGGTCTCGCCGTCCGCAATCTTCTTCGCACCATCCTTCAGCCGATACATCTGCACGATCACGCGGATCAGGAATACCGCAAGCAAAGCCGCACATACCAGATCCAGCATGATTGCCAGTCCGGCAGAACCACTCGCAGCCACGAGAATAAACCGGAGCAGGGCGATTCCTGCCAATCCGCCAATCCATTTCCAATAGAGGTTAAAATATCTTCCAAGGAAACGGAAGATATCCCGAAGTTTGCCAAACACCCACTTTACAACCCACACAAGCAATTTACAAAGCCGCCAGATCAATGTGTTTGCAAACATTGCCCAGCCGGAAACCTTCATTCTGGTTGATGTCGTCATCAAAAGCGGCGGGAAAAGCAACGCCACGACAGCCAGATAGATTGCTGCTAAAAACAGCTCATCAATCCCGGAATATACATAATAATTAATTACATTGACTCCCGTTGCAAAAGCCGCGAAGAATACATACAAAAACAGATCATACGGTATCCGGTCGAACGCATTGCAGGTAATCTGTTCCTGCGCTTTTCTGTGCCCGGATGCAGTGATCAAAAATCCGCCCATAACCAGAATCAAAATGATCGAAGCAGCAAGCGTATAGGGTGCCGCCTTTACAACCGGCTTACAATACCGCAGCACGATCGACTCTGCATAGATATCACGTGCAGTCAGGTCGGATCTGACATAGGCATACAGCGTGTAAGAAACCGGTGTATACATATCAATGCCCTGCGTCAGGCTGCCGTCATAATCCAGCGTCAGGCTCTCATTGTATATCTGCACATCACCGGCTTTCTTCGTCGCACGTGCAACTGCCTTCTGATAAGCGGAATTGTTCGAGAGATAATAAATAAAATTTGTGTTGTCAAGCTGAATATACGGATCCGCATTGCCTTCGTCATCTACGGCAGTGTCAACCACGGTCATATCCGCAAAGGAAATATTGCTCCAATCCCAGTACATGTCACGGATTGACGCAGGAACTTCCCCGGATGTTGCAAATACATCTTCGTCCGCTTCATAGCTGCTGTAATCCTCATCATATTCGTCCGGTACATAATTGTTCTTCCAGAAATCAATGATATCCTCCAGAGAAAGCTTACAGGTGATCGTCGTCTGTCCGGTATAGGTCATTATCTGCCTGGATCTTACGTCATGATACTGATACTCTTCTGCCTTGTAATTCGACAAGGTTGGATACTTCTTTGCATCATCTGGTACGACCTCGAAGTAGAAATTGCTGTTTTTCTCATTGAAATAATCCTTATAATACCGTATCGTATGATTCTCCTGCGTATCATCCTGACTTTCCACATATGCCTTGTAGTATTCGTCCACCTGATACGAGGAATTATCCACGAGATTTCCCATATAGCCATCGTAAATCGCCTCCGCCTGCATCTGGCGGGAATCGCCGTACGAAATCGCCGCAACTACCACACAGCCGGAAACCACTGCCATAAAAAGCGATACAGAAAGCAGGATTGCGGCAACCACCTTTGCCACTGCACTTTTCTTTAATTTGTCCATTTTATCATTCCTTCCCAAACATATACCCTTGTCCCCAGACTACCTTGATGTAGCGTGGTTCCGAAGGATCTGCCTCGATTTTCTCACGCAAGTGGCGAATATGTACCGCAACGGTGCCCTCCTGTCCAAACGGAGCATCCTCCCAGACTGCACGATAGATATCCTTCGGTGCATAGACCGTATTCGGATGTTCCATCAGGAATTTCAGGATTGCATACTCTGTTTTGGTGAGGTTTACCATATCTCCGTCAATCGTAACCTTCTTCGCCCTGTCATCCAGACAGACGCCGCCGATGGTAAGCGTATCCGCTTCCGGTTCCTTCGGAACATTTCCGCCAAGCATCATGTAACGGCGCAGCTGTGCCTTTACTCTTGCGATCATAACAACCGGGTTAAATGGTTTGGTAATATAGTCGTCGGCGCCAACCGACAAACCAAGGATCTTATCTGTATCTTCACTTTTCGCTGTGAGCAGAATGACCGGAACATTGGACGTCTTACGGATCTCGTTCATCGCCGTGATACCATCCATCACCGGCATCATGATGTCCATCAGTACAAGCTGCACATCCTCGGTTTTCAGCTTCTCACAGGCTTCCTGTCCGTTGTACGCTTTCGTCACCTGGTACCCTTCTGCAGACAGGTAAATACCAAGTGCCTCCACGATATCCTTCTCATCATCACAGACTAAAATGTTATACATGATTTTTCCTCCCTGGGGTGTGCGATATCCATACACATGCAACCCTCGTTATGTTGCCTGTATTATCGCAAAATAGATTTTAAGATACTAGATTTTATATGTTTAAGATTTATTTAAGATGTTCGATCGGTTTGTAGTCCTTCCATACCGGAAATGCATCCCGGATCTTTGCCACATCGTTTTGTATGTCATATACGAGCAGTTTTTCTTCCTTACAAAGTGCATCCGTAAGTCGGATTTCCTTTGTCGGCACAAGCAGGCTGCCATCGGGTGCATATAAACCAGAATCGCCAGAATAATACTGTCCGTCCATATCGCCGCAGCAGTTCACACCTGCTACATAACACTGATTCTCGATTGCGCGTGCGGCAAGAAGTGCTTTCCAATGTGATACACGTGATTCGGGCCAGTTCGCAGGCACGATAAAAATTTCAGCCTCCGGAACCATCGCCCGGAACTGTTCCGGGAAGCGCAGATCATAGCAGATGGCAAGTCCTGCCTGAAATTCTCCGAGCCTTCCGGTGCAAAGCTTCTCTCCGCCACGGAAGTGTGCATGTTCTTCCCCATAGGAAAACGGATGGATCTTGGCATAATCCATTGCAATTTTTCCATCCGGTGTCACGATCGAATAATGATTTTCACAGAGTGGTTCTGTCTTTTTCACCCAGCCGATACCAATTATCGTGTGGTGCCGATCTGCAAGTGTTTTTATCTGTTCAATCGTCCAGCCGGTTGTTGGTTGGTTCGTCATATCCGGAGTGCTATCCATTTGCGCACGCGATTGTATCTCAGCATCCGGTTGACAAATTTCTGCCGTCACATCGGTACGCATCGAGAATCCCGTCAGACTCATCTCCGGGAACAATACGATCTCCGCATCTGCGGCTATCACAAATTCCTCTGCCCGGACGAGATTCGTCTGTTTGTCTTCCCATATGATATTTGTTTGTGCCAGTGCAATCCGCATACGTTGTCTACCTCCACAATTTTACCACTGTCCCATTACTTTATGCATAAATGCGCCAACCTCTTCCCAGGCGCGCTTTGACTCCGGTATCACCGTGCCGCTCATCTGAAACACATGAAACATACCTTCATATACTGTGAATCGTACCGGAACCCCTTGTTCCTTTGCCTTCTTCGCAACCGATACCGCATCATCATACAGCATCTCGTGTGTCCCGACCTGAATCAGCATCGGTGGGAATCCGGTAAAGCTTCCATACATCGGCGAAATCAATGGATTCTTCGCATCATTTTCTCCGATATACGGGCTGTGCAGCAGCATCTCTCCACCGCCATCTGCACCAAAGACCGGATCGATCTCCCGGTTCTTCGTGTACGATTCTCCCGTGATTGCCAGATCGGTCCACGGCGACATCGCAACTAATCCCGCCGGCATCGGCTCGCCATTTGTGCGCAGTTCCATGCAGAGTGCCATCGCCAGACCGCCGCCCGCCGAATCACCGACTACGATGATTCGATCGGATTCATAGCCTTTATCGCGCAGCCATTTATATGCGGCAACCGCATCTTCTAATGCCGCCGGAAATGGGTACTCTGGTGCCAGCCGGTAATCGACGGAAAGCACTGCCGCTCCACTGCTGATCTCGGCGTAAAGCCCTGCCATCTTCCGGTACTGTCCCTGCAGCCCGGACATATACCCGCCGCCATGAAGCTGCAGTATCACATATGGATTTTCTGATCCGTTCCATGTCAGATATTCCATCTTGAACAGTCCCATGTCGATATGTTCTACGGAAAGGTGCTCCGGGTATTCAAATTCTGTGTTCTGAATAGATTTTTCCTTTTTTCTCTGCCATGCCTGCTTTAAAACCGGGTTCTGGTTGACCATGGCTACGATATCACGCATCAGTTCTGCGCGGTGACTTGTCTTGTCGTTCTCCTTCATACATACCTCTCTTTTGATAATGATACTACACACGGAAGCGGCGGTTTAGTTCAAGCGTGGTGCTTCGCCCGCCAATCATGAAGATTCCGAAGAGCTGGACGAGTACGGTAAATACTGCAACCAGTGTCAGAAGCTTCCATGTGACAACTTCCAGGCTGACTAACAACAACTCAACGGCTGCGAGCAGCGTCAGTTCGAGCTGCGGCATAATATAGCTTCGCCAGTCACGGCGTCGCACCATCATGAATACGAAGATCGTAATATTCGTCGCAATCACGACAACCGGAATTCCGATATTGACGGACCAGCCTTCATAGCCAAGAGAAAAATCGACCGCAAGCACAAGTGCCGCACTGATTACTCCCTGAAATATGATTTTCTGCTGTTCATCTGCCAATGGCTGTGCAGTAAACGTAAATGTAAAGTAAAGATACGCAATTCCTGCAAGACTTACCAGTGACCAGCGAACACCATGATAGGTCATATAATTTACGATGCCAAGCACGACCACACCGACAACCACGCAGAACGTCACGATGCGGATTGCAAGACGCATCCGCTGCTGCTTCGGGAACATGTCCGGATAGACCGGCTGCACATGCTCTGTCTCCGACAGCGCGCCCTTGCAAAGTGGGCAGATCAGGCTGTCATCCTTCACTTTTATATTACAGCGATTACATTTACTCATAATACACTCCATTCGTCTCTACCGAGACATCAATTCCATCTTCTGCAAGCTTGCGGAAGAACACCTTCTGTACATCCACTTCCCGTACTGCCGAGCTGAATGTGAACACCAATGTATCCTTATAGGACACAACCGCCGCCTTCAAGTTCTGGTTCTTCGACATGGACAGGATCGCATACAGCGACTCCACATACGCGTCGTACGGGCTTGCAAGCTTCACCAGACCAAGGTTCGTCACACAGCCGGAGTTCGCCTTTGCAGACATCTGATAGATGATCTTCATCGCAATATTCTTGATAAAGAGCGGCGTTGCACGCAATGCCTTGTTCTTCTCGTTTGACACATTGTATGCCATGATCTCTTCTAGGTGTTCCTTCGTGATCTGGCTTTTCAAGCTCTCTGCCACCTGTGCCAGCACTTCTTCAAATGTATAATCTTCCCGCTCCGCCCGGAACATCGCCGACACGACCGCGAAGAAGTTCTTCGTCGTATTAGAGCCATAGTATGGTCGCAGATTCACCGGCACACATACCGCAAGCGGACGCCGGTGCGGGATACTGTGCATATATCCTTTATATACCGACCATGCAAATACGCCGAGCAGATACTGATTGACGGTCACGCCATACTGCTTCGCCACACGCTTGACATCCGGCAGATGCAGATATCCATGCATGATACCGAAATACTCCCGCGGGAACATCTCGCCACGGATCACAAGTGCCTTCTCCGTCTTATAGCTCTTCTTCGCCGGACGCTTATAATGCTTCAGATAGCTGTCCTCCCGGTCGACAGTCGTCTCTTCATGCAATTCCATCCGGTCGCCCTTGCCGATCTCCGGATGCACCAGACGCAGATACTGGTACACGAGTTCTTTTAAGAACATCAGCGCGCCATTGCCATCGGTCAATGCATGAAAGACTTCTAAGCTGATTCTTCGTTCATAATATAACACCCGGAACAGATACTCCCGGTTTAACAGCGGATTGATATACTGGCAAGGTCCCATATCCTCCTGCAGCACACGCGGCGCCGGGTTCGGATTATCCTCGAAATAATACCAGAATACACCAGTCTTCATACGCACATGCATGACGTCAAAATACGGAAGCACCATGTCGAGCGCCTGCTGCAATTTCTCCGGCTGGATCTCCTCGGTCAGTGTTGCCGCGATCCGGTAGACATTGCTTGATTTGCGGCTGGCAATCACCGGGAAGAGATTCGCGGTATTATCCAGCTTGTCAAATCGCGCTTCACGGATTCGTTTTGGCTGTCTCTTTACAGATTTCATCTTCGAATCCGTCGGTTTCACTTCCGGCTTTGTGTCCGATTTTTTCTGCGTATTCTGCGCTGTTTTTTTATTTGTCGTTTTCTGTCTTTTCTTACTCATTTTATTCAGTCCTAACTTCATCATGTACCTGCATGCGTCATTTTGTATCCATATCCTGCATAAATCTATACAATTTCATACATTCCCGCTCGCAGAACTTACACTAAGAAAAAAGCGGGCTGACATATCGTCAACCCGCATATCTCCAAGCTACTGATCGGATTCGAACCGACGACCTATTCATTACGAGTGAATCGCTCTACCAACTGAGCCACAGTAGCATGACAACCATCTTTCTATTCACATAGAAATCCCAGCTGCATGTGATACTCTACCACACTAACTCAGATTTGTCAAAGCATAAGTTGACTTTGTATCCTTTATTTTTGACACCAACTGTTTATCATCCGTCAGAATCAAAATCTGCTCGGATGGAATCTCCTCTATACTCGCAAAAAATCCCTGCATCTGCGTATTGTTCATCTGCGGCAAGCCGTCGATCACAACTGGCATATGCTCTTTGCATAACCGTGTTGCAATTCCTACCCTCACTGCCATCCGCACCAATGGTAAATCCGTCGCATCAATCTGTGTAATATCCGTAAATGCGCCATTTTTCTTAATCACCAGTCGAAGCTTTTCATCAATCTTCGCGTCCTCATACAATCCACCTGTCACGCGCTGCATAATATCCGTCATGTGATCATTGATAATATAATTCCACTCTTCTACATAGCTTCTGGAAAGCTCCTGAATCGTATTGATAGCAAGCGTCATCGCATAAATCTCTCGTTCAATTGCCTGTTTTCTGCCTTCGCACACACGGATTTCATCCTCCAGCTGTGCTTTCTGCTTCTTTCGCTCCAGAATCTCTGCCTCCGTTGCCCGCAGATCTTCCTTGAGATCCATATATTTCCGCGCGAAACTCATGTCGATCTCGACATCCTCATACGCCTCATTTTTACGTTCCAGTTCATAGACGATCTTCTTGAATTCTTCCTCCGAAGGTGCCTGATTTTCTCCATCCAGCGCGCCTTTTCTGTGCAAGCCGTCCACGATCGTCATAACTACAAACAATGCTGTACACACAACAAAGAGCTGTCGCACACCATCATCAAATGGAAGGATATATACAAGTGCGGCAATTACGCCAATGACTAGCAATCCCGTCAAGGCAATCATCCACCAACGATCTGTCAGCTTCTTCGGTGCCTTATAATCCTTCAGCAAATCGGCATCCAGAAACACACTGTTTTCCTGCAAGGAATCCAGATGCTCGTTTAACTCATCGTCTTCCTCATACTTCGTGCCTTTTTCTGTATCAATTAACCGTCTGGCTTCGCGTTTCCGCTTCGCCGTCTCGATTGCAAACTCCTCATCATTGTCCGCAATCTTCTTACGGACTTCCTTCAGCGCTTCTTCGTCACCATCGTATTGTTTCAGTTCTTCTTTCAGCTCTGCAATCTGCTGCTCCGTCTCCGTCACATCCAGTGCATTTTTCTGGTCGCGCAGGATTGCCAGCGCCCGTCTTTTATCCAGATTGGAAGAACCGGTGGTTGCCAGATTGGTAACAAATGTATTGAGTTCTTCTGCTTCATTTTCTGTATCTTTTTGCTGACGAATATAGAGTGCATCACTATATGTCTTTTTGTCTACACCTGTCAGCGACTCATACAAGCTGTTCTTGTGCTTGAGCTTGCCAACACGACCATTCTTCACATTTAAGACCTGCGTCGTCATATTGTGCTTGCGGAAGCTGCGCTCCACCAGATACTCGTCCCCATCCTTTATCACATATGCCTTTCCAGAAAAGCCGTGTCCATCCATCGGCTTATGATGCGCCAGATCATCGTCCTCCGTCTCTGGAAATGTACCGATACCGTACAGCGTTGCATATTCAAAATCCGCGACCGTACTCTTGCCCGCATTTCGCGTGCCATACACAACATTCACACCCGGCTTCAAATTAATCTCGCGGTTATGAAATTTTCCAAAATCTTTTAATAATAATTTACTGAAATACATCGTTATTTCTCTCCTGCTCCAAGCAGGGCTTCCATACAATAATGCAATGCCTTATCCCGAATCGCCTTATCGCCGCCTTTTTTATCGTCTGACAGTTCGTCTATCAGTCTGCCAAGCAGATTGTCATGATTCGACACGTGCAGCTCGTCCATGTCGTAGTCGCATTCTGTCTTATCGATCACTTCGTTGATGCAATAGCGGCGTGTCAGTTCGCTTAAGTTGATCTCCAAATTCTGAGCGGCACGTCCACGCAGCAAAATCCGGTAAATGTTATCCGCCCCCAGCTCCTGCATCTTTCCTTCTACAAGATTGCAGATATCTCCATTTGTATAGGTCGAATTGATATCCATCGCCATATTCACATATTTTCTGCATGCAAATGGCACAAATGTGATCGTCGTCTCACCTGAAGTTGACACCTCGCCTAAAATATAGCCGTGCTTTCCAGTCTCTGTATAAGAAAGTGGCTCCAGTGTTCCGGCAAATGCCATATGATTTTTCAATATATGTGCCGGCTTGTGCATATGTCCAAGTGCCACATACTGGAACCCCAGCTTCGCGACATGTTCTTTCGAAAACGGCATATGTTCCATGTCTCCGCCATGTCCAAGCAGAATATTGTATGCATCCGGCTTACCCGGTCGCATGCGTTCCAGAATCCGTCCCGTGTACGTCGCATGTCCATAGCTGTATCCGCTGACACAGACATTCAGATCCTCAAAATACACGCTTGCCGCCTGATCCCGTGGCATCACGATCGTATTACTCTCAAATGTATATGTCTCCCATGCGGAACCCGGATCAATATAGTCCTGATCGCCAGCAATAATTACCGTCTTTGTATTTGGAATCTTCCGAAGCTGGAAATCCAGTTCCTTCAAATCCTGTTCCGTCGGCTTTGTGTAAAACAGATTTCCCGCAATCAAAAGCAATTCAATTTTCTGTTCTTCGCATACCTCAATCACACGGTGAAAGGTACTATAAATCTCCTTTGCCCGCACATCACTCCAGATTCTTCCGCGGTCTGGCTGCGCACCCAGATTGACGTCTGCTATATGTATGAATTTCATAGTGTTACCTTGCCTCCATGCAGGCTCTCATGCTCCTGCACCAGTTCCTGATATAAATCCAACACATTCCAGTGAATGTTATGTTCTGTCACAACTGCCCGATAATCGATCTGCGGCATGCCATCTTCTTTACATGCCGCAAGAAAACGATTCAACAACCCATCCGAAAACTCTGAAAATAATATCATCGGATCAGGCAGATCTTTTCCTTCGTACCAATCCCCGTTCTGTTCAAATCCCGGCAATCCGGCATGACAGCCGATTGGCTGTAAAAAGCGCTTGCGCGCAATCTTCTTGCAGGAATATCCAAGACGCATGCCAAGTGCTTCTAATTGTCTGTGCTGTTCCGCTGGAACACTGTATAAAAGTATCGTTGGCATCGCATCCGCCTCCATTCCCACATTACATACTTCTGATTATTTTATCGCATCGGTACATTGAAATCAAGCTTTTCCAGAAATTCACGAGAGTTTCGAAAATTGTCAATACCATCGCAACAAAAATTTTTCACACTATTTTCAACAAGTTTCATAGTACTTTTCATGAAGCTATAGCAAAAAATGGCTTAAATACGCACTTTTCACGCATCACAAAAGATCCGGAACTCTAAGATGCAGTGCCGGATAAAAAAATTTTATTCAATTAGATCTGTCAGAGGAAAACGGCTGCAGGTACTCCAATAAGAGCCAATTCCTTCCGGAACAGTTCACCAGCAGTACGATAACCAAGGAGCTTACGAGGATAGTCATTCATCCATCGCTGGATCTCTTTTACATTCTCCGGAGTAAGTTGATCAAGGTCAGTACCTTTAGGAGCATGACGCCGAATCAGTCTGTTTCCGTTCTCGTTGGATCCACGCTCACAGGACGAATATGCGTGACAGTAATAAATATTTGTCCGGGATCCTTCCCGAAGTTTTGACTGCTGCATACCTTCGAAGTCCGCAAATTCGACTCCATTGTCAACTGTGATTGTATGAAAGACATTTGAAAAATCATCACCAAGCAGATCTTCAAGATCATCCAAGACTGCAACTACAGATGCAGCTTTCTGATCAGGTAACTTAAAAGTTAATTCGTTGCGTGTCTTACGTTCAGTAAGTACCAACAAACATCCTTTAGTCTTTCCACGTATGCCTTTAACTGTGTCCATTTCCCAGTCTCCGAAGTACTCACGAGAGAGAATATCAGCCGGGCGCTTCTCAATACTTGTACCTGCGGAGCTGCGCTTCTGGATACGACGAACGCGATTATATGACCGCTTATGTGCATGTGGTAAATCCTTATTTGTTAAATTAAGAAAAAGACCTTTGTCGATGTATCTGTAAAGTGTGGTTGTAGATATCGAAACTTTGAAACGTTTTGAAAGCACCGGATCAGAGCTTATCAGATGCAGAACAGCATCCGGGCTGTATTTATCATGTACTATTTTCTCTTCCAGAAATGATGCAAGATCATGATCATCTGCAATCTTTAATTCTTTCCCCTTTGATGTAGCTTGAAAATTTGTATAGTCCTGTGCAAGATTACTACTATAAGCTTTCCGAGTAGTATAATTGGTATTCAAATGTTCATACATACCTTTTCGCAGTTCCCTACAGATCGTGGAACGATGCACACCCAACACTGCAGCGATCTCTATCTGTGAATATCCAGCATTATAATATGCTTCAATTACAAGTCTGTCATAATTCTTTAATCGTCTGTATTTCGTCATATTTAATCACACCCCCATATTCTTACTATAAAGGGCAGAAAACAGAAAATCAAGGCAAATTTCGAGCTTAACGGCATAATATACAAAGACCGCCCGGACAACATACTCAATCATGCTACACCGGGCGGAGATCTGCCCCAACACTAAAACAGAATAAACGTTATACAGGCAGAAAATCCCCACTTGCAAGCAAGTAGGGATTGAAATTAATTATGATCATTTAAGTATTTGCTAACACGAGCATAAAGCATATCGAGATCTACAATCAAATCATTGACCTGATCTATCTTCTCCGATATCCGATTAATTGCAACCAGGTTGGCAACCAAAGCCACGACCAAGCACGCGCTAAGTATCATTATCATCATTACACCAGCTTTCCGGCACTTCAAGCCTCATCTTTTCAAACTGAATATCTGTAAAACCAGTCTCACTAGATTGTTTGCTAGTCTCAACAAGTTGTTTAATAATCGTATCACTGTACACCTCCAAATTATCAGCTGCTATGTTCTCTACAACTTCCAACACATGTAATATAGCAGCCTTATCATACTTAAACATGTCAGCTTCACTAAATACATATTGCTTTATCTTGTCCTGTTTAACTCTACCAAGCTGCCGGAACCAATACGCACGATCTGTATCATCGCAACGCCGGAGAAGCTCGACCAGCACTTTATCTGTTTTATTTAAATCAAAGTCAAAATCTATCGAAGTTTGATACTGCTCCAGATGGATGTCTGGCAATGCAGGTTGCAAACTGTCACACGTTACTTCTACACGCGTAAGCTCATAGTCAAGATCGCTTTCAGCCGTCTTGTCGTAGACCTTCGTAAAACCATTGCTGTTATGTTTTCCCAGATACTCAGTCAATGCGCTATCCTCAATCCGTGTATATGAGCGCTTACCGGATTTAAGCAGCCGTACATAATGACGATCTACAGGGATATCAATAGCAAGATCATACCGGACAAGTTCAAATATAGATTTCTGTGACATCCTCACTGAATATTTATTAAATACACGAAACAAATAATCAACAACATCCATTTCAACCTTATTGGGGTTAAACTCAATGAAATTTGAATGATAACCAAGTGTATCTTTACGATTCAGGAAGAAACCAATCTTAATTACTGAATCAGAATCATCTATTTTCTTAGTAAATACAAACATATTTCTGTAGCTGTTCTGTTTAGTAGAATCAAATTTGTTAACTTTATACCCATAATGGAAAGATACATGATACATAAAATCTAACGAAATAGATTTCAAAGATGTATCAAAAGCAAATTTTAATCGAATCATGTCACAGCTATATATCACACCAGTAGAGTTATATGGTTCAAAATATGTCAAGATTTTGATAATATCACACCCTTTATGTTTTTACAGGTTAATGTCGAAATCGACAAGAAAAACGAGTATTACTCTATACGTTTTTCTGAATCAAAATGATACGAAAGGTAAAAAATATGATATGCTATTTTTTATCATATTCTTTACCTTTACTTTCTTTCTGCCTGCCGGGATGTTGCCATGTGCTGCGTGTCTGTCAACAACCAATTTCGCTGCTACGCAACGCGAAATTGGAAGTATGACAGACTAACGCAAGCACACGGCTTAGAGCAGTTACGGCAGAAAGGGAGCGTATGTTACACGCTGCACATCATTTTTGACGCTTGCGGTACTTCTTACGTAGTCGAGCCTGCTTAATATCAGATCTTCCATCTTCAATGTTCAGCTCATTAAACGACAGAAGGCGCCCTTCTTCCATTTCCCTAGTTAAACGACCAACCATCTCAACTGTAGAATACTGCTTGTACATACGATCTGTAACAAACTTATACTTAACGGCTAGGGGTTGAACCATATTCAGGTTGGAACAATTCTCAATATCCTCACCCCTAAAAAATGTATGTTTCAGGATTCTCCAAGTCTTCTTACAATAAACCACAGTTTGGGTATATCTTCGGACATTAATATCCGTACCAACAAGCATAGGAAGAGTACCATAGATAGACATCCTGCGATGGCGTGACTGAACAATATTCTGGAAAACGTCCGGGTTAAAGTTCTTAAAGTCGCGATTATTCCAAACTGTACCCAATTCATCAATCAGGAAGATCACAACCTCTGATGGTGCAACTTCGTAATGGATAAACTGCTGCTCTGATGTAAACGGTATGTACGGAACGCCAAAAAGCCGGAGGTTACTAATGATAGTAACCTTCTGCTTCAAAAAGACACCCATATCATCATTATAGACCTCGAGGCCGTTATATTTACGGTAAATATCTATAACATCAGAGGTACAGGAAAGCGACTTACCAGAACCGAAATAGCCATTGTAAACTTTAATAAATCCATACGCTGGACACTCATTATAGCGCTTATGCACAATATAGTCCTTCAGATCCGGGATACTGTAGCCTACAATTTTATGCAAATTGCACAAACAGAACCGGACGAGCGGAGACACAACAACGACGATCAGAAAAGCAACAAATAACAGTTTACTCACCCAACCACCACCTTGTCATAAATAAGCAATACAAAACAAAACACCCAAACTACAACAATAAGGGCTATAGCGATTCTATCAACTTTTTTAGTTCTACTTTCTGGCAAAACAAAATTGTACATAATCACAGCAAGTACAATTAGAACAAACGCTATAACATGTAATACAGATAACAACATACAAGCACCTCCTACTTAGCAGCCTTTGTAATGTTCGCGATAATAGAAACAATATAAGCAAAGGTTTCCATGCAGAACACAAACGAAAGGAACTTGCAAAAACACATCAACAGATCACCATTCGAGTAAAACCATGTAGCCAATTCTTCAAATCCCATCAATCAGCACCTTCTTTCTGAAGCAAGCAATGATCACCTGCGTTACAGACACACGTATCACATCCAGCACAGGATGAAGCATATGCTTGTCCACACGTAAGATCATACAATGCCGACGCATCAATATGTACGTTGTGACCGGAATCTTTAACACGATCAGCAAAGCTTTTGATAAACTCAACATTAGGCGATTTAAAAGAATACTGACCATCAGTCAATATAAATTCATCGCCGACCTTTGAAAACACATAGTTTCTAACATTCAACTTCTTTTTATCTTTAATCTTCATTATTCATCCAAATCCTTTCTTTTTGATAGTTTACAGTATGCGCTGCGAAGCATCTTCTGGAAGATGTACACGCTGATCAGCGCAAGGATCAACAGCAGCACAATATAAATATGCCAGAGATAATAACTTTCACTACCAGCAACCATAGCTGCATCAGTCATCGTTGCAATTTCCATCTCTACCACCTTCTTTCACATATTTAACAATCCCATACACAACCATACACACATCAAGGCAAATACAAAATAAAAGAAAACAAATAGCTCCATACAATGAGTAAGTACAAAAATCATCGCCATACAACAGCGCTCCCCAAATTGCAGAAAAAATAGTATACGCAAAAAAAATTTTATCAGTCCTCATCATAAACTCATTATTAAATTCATGTATAAACCGCAATATATCATTATTTACTTTCATTTGCAGCACCTTCTTTCTCAATCATAATAGATCCATCCGGATTCAGACGAGGAGTAATGCCACCCTTCCGATAACCATAAAAAATTAAATAATGAACACCTGTATCAGGATCAACATAATCACAAATATCTGAATAACCACCACTGGTCAGAATGTCAGACGACACTGGAGTAACTTCTGAATTACTTTCAAAGTCATCCAACGAACAACCAACCAGCAAAAACACCAACACTAAACTAAACACAACAAGTAATATTCTTTTCTTCATAATCACACCTCCAACTTGACTATTTACACTTTTCCCCATATAATCGAACCAAACGAAAGGGGGAATTTACATGTTACAAATAATACTTACCGAAACAAAACAACCATCTGGATTATTTTGGGTTATATACATAATAATCTTAATAATTGTAGTATTCTTAATAATTACACCAATACGGAAAGCAATTAAAAAAAATAAACAATATAAGCAAAACCAACTCAAACTTCTGGAAGAACAAAATCAGCTACTCCGGGAACAACTCAACAGGGACAAATAAGTCCCTGTTATTTTTTAATCGTCTACATCCAAGAGCTGCCGAACCACAAAAACCACAATAGATACAAGTACCGTATACACAATAATTTCCCAGAACGAAATATTATATTTTCCAAAGCTCCAGCGTGTTTGCATAAATTCGAATATTGCAACGATTGCAGTTATAAATCCATCCATATGATCACCTCTTAAATATCATCCTTAGTATTGCAATGCCAACGACCGAAGAAGTACCGAGCATGATAAGACCAACAAACTTTGCAGGAAGATAGCCAAAGAGATCCGAAAGCATGGCTATAAGTCCATCACCTTTAGCACCAGTATCAGTATCATCAATTAGACCATAACCATCTTTAATAGAATCACGCAAACTATTAAAAGATAAATCATCATCCTCAATCGTCACATCTCCAACACCACTACCAGAAGAACCACCGCCACTGCCAGAACCACCAGACACAGATACAAAAATATGATCCGGCATTGTTATATTATTGATAATAGATCCGGTCTGTCCCGGTACAACTGTCAGCGTATTATTAGCCGAATCTTTTGCACTTATTTCTGTCTTAGAATTATCATCACCATAGTAATAATAGTTATAAGTCACGTTCCCTGCAGCATCAGTCGACACATCTGTGTAATAATGTCCTTGTTTCTTAATGTCATCATTATATTTATAATTACCTGAACTGTCAGGCGTGTACGAACTCATATCATTATAACCAGATACAAAATCTAAAGATCCATTATAACTAACACCATACTTATTATTTGCTACAACATAACAAGTCAAATACATCTTACTATTGGTAATCTTAACAACAGTTTCACCACCAAGACCACCTATAGATATACCAGAAGTATCGAATGCAATCTCCGAACCGAGTACTGCACGCCTACTGACAGTAGAAGCTATAGGAATATCAGTAACAAATTTACTAATAACATCAATATCATCAAGATAGAGCTTAAAACCCGTAGGATTCTGTAACAAATCAATATAATTAGTACCAGAAGAATTACGTGGATAAGCAACCAATGAACTCAAACCAGTAATAGTCCATTCAAATGTTTCCGCAATATCAAGTTTCAGACTAGCAGCGTCACGGAGCTGTTCCGGAATCGTGTATTTGAATTCCAAGTAATATGCCGAGTATGCGTTACTGTCATGTACAATCATCTGAAAGTCATTCAGGTAGATGTTATCTCCGTCATATTCCCTTGCAGCACCATTCCACGCCATATTGGTAGTGTCACCTGTAAGAAAATAATTTTCTGCATCAGCGATGGTATCAAACACTTTCATCTTTCCAGTCTTAAAAGCAAACTTTCTAGCGTTTGATGACGTTACTACACCATTTTGAACACGATAACAATACATATCAACCTTATCACCAAGAGACGTTGACGCCGTAAAATCAACCTTTCCATTATGTGAACTCGAAGACAAACTCCATGCATTAGCAGCAGTAAGATTATAATTATACTGATTAGACATATAATAAATCTTGCTTTTAGAAAGAGCTAAAGCATACATAGTACCAGATGCATATGCAGCATATGAACCATCAGAAGAATACGTAACAACCATAACTATTTCATCATCCGATTCCAGCGTATAGTTAAATCCAACATAATTCCTAGAGTCCAAATCAATCGAAGAAAAAGACTCTGTATATTTTGCTTTTCCAAGTTCTGCAGAGTCGACTGGTCTACCGGTAGGTATTTCAGGCATAGATATAGCACCTATATTCTTACTAAGATCAGACGTATTACCACCCTGGAATGCATGCCAATCCGAATCTTTAACATCACAAAATGATGCTGCATAACTTACTGCAAAATCATATGCAATCACAGCCAATCCAACAAACCACGCAACAAGCGCATATATAAATATTCTAACTTTTCTTTTCATACACCCTCCTAATTTAAAAATGGACACCGGAAACATCCGGCATCCATTCAACCAGTGCAGAAGCTAGCACTTAGAAGTCTTCTTGATCTTACGCACTACGGAACAAGCGAGTGTAACAAGAGAACCGCAGAACAATGTAAACATCAGCTCATTACCAGTAATCACAGTCATTACACTGTTAGCTGTAGTAATAATGCTGGATGTCGCACCGCTGATAGTCGGAGCTTCTGCTGCAAGCATCATAATACCTGTACCCATAAAACAATTACCTCCTTATTAGATTTATCCTGATGCACTCACACCTAATGCATATAAGATCATTATACTTTCGAGGTCTTCTTAATCTTCCGGACAATTACACACCCCAGAGATACAATACTTCCGCAGAAGAGAGTAAACAAAAGTGTGTTATCGGATATGAAATTAAGGATCTGACTACCAACTGCCATCAAACAAGTAACAACAGTAGTTATAGTAAATCTTTCAACAACTCCGGTTAATATCATAAGAACACCTCCAATCTGTTATTTCTTTTTATCTCCAACAACCTGGATCAATGTAATTCGATCAATACCGTTATCATCCTCTTTGAAAAGCCGAACGGTACAACCAGGAACCAGATCTCCGTTGATATCGACTTTACCAAGTTCGTCAAGATCAAGGAATTCAGTTGAAACGGTTTGTCCCCATCCTGTTTGTTCGGGAGAGTTAAAAAGAGCCAGCTGTGATGAATGATCAACCGAATCATAATATGTATCATCCAGCAAATTCAGCATCATAAACTTCTTTCCTGACTTCTTTGACTTAATAATATTCATTCCTACAAGTGTTTTTGCCATTATTTATATCCTCCAATTCTTTTTCTTCGTATTCATTCCATAACAACAAATCCCAATATTGTAAATTACTTTCTATTTCAATTTCAAAATCATCCATCATAACATTCAATCTGTATGTCTAAGCGGTTATAATCAACCGAAGGACCAACAACAAGAACTTTCCGAGAAAGAAAATGTTCCGGAACTTTTGCATAATTACCTACAAATACTTCAGTATAATCATCATCAAAAATGTCATACGAAGTACTGACATACAAACAAATTTCACATGGAGCAATCTTCAATAATTTTCCAAGTTTCATAATCACACCTACTTTCTATACGGTTCACTCAATCTATAATCACACCAAATCCCTTTCTAAAGATTTCACACCGATATTTTATTTCCGGAGCGACTGAACCAACGCCGCCCCGGTTCGGTGTGATCAACAAGAATAAAAAAAATAGTGCAACAAGTTTCCTTGTTACACTACTAAGTACCCTTGTTGCACTAGATTATAAATTCAGGAATTCACGAGAGTTTCACAAAAGAAAGGACTGTCCACCCTTTTCGCGAACAGCCCTTCTTAATTCGATCCATCACCCATGGATTTTCCTTTATTCATTTAACTCATGAATGTTCTTTGAAAGTTTCCGCAACGAGTCCACAATCTGGGAACTTGCCTGGCTCATACCATCTGCCAGCTTCTGCACTTCCGATGCAACTACTGTAAAACCACGCCCGGCTTCCCCTGCACGTGCCGCTTCTATCGCGGCATTTAAAGCAAGAATTCTCTGACGGCCGCTGAATTCCTCGATTTTCTGTGTCTTCTCACTTGCATCATCAATGTATTCCACGCACTCCTGGATCCCCGTCTGCAGTTTATCCAGCAAACGCTTATTCACTGCAGAAGTATAAGATGCGCGCACAAACATATTAATCACATCGCCAAGCAGCGTCGCTGCTGCCTCGATTTCTTCCCTTGTCTTAACATTCACCTTGTGCAATGCCCGAACATAGGCCTCTGCATCGATACCAAGCTCTCCCGCAGTCTTCCGGAATGCATCATCATCCGGATGCTCCGGCAGCACCTGTCCGCCAATTACACTTCCCAGCACCGTTCCATCGTCCAGGGTAATCGGTATTCCAAAATCCACGAGTCCTGCATGGCAGGAATACACGCCCTTTCCTTCCCGGTCACACTTCTCGCAGCGTCTGCGTCCTTCTGCACTTCCACGAGTCAGATCAATACAAAACTCTGTAAAGTTGTAGCACTCACTGATGTACTTTCCATCTGCCCCAACAGCCACCGTTGCAAGTCCGGTACTCATCGCCCAGTTCTTCATGATGTCTTCAAATTTCTTCATATCACAGAAATCTTCAATACGAATCATATACTTCCACCCCTTCTCTCATGGCTTCGCCATTTCGTAATAATATACAAATCAGTATATCATTTTTGGTGGTTTTTTACAATCTTAATCAATGTTCCATATGTGCATATTTTTCTTTCGTCGCAAGTCCACCCCGGATATGACGCTCGGACTTATTGACATCTAACACCTTCCTTGCCTCGTGTGCAAGACGCAGGTTGATCTGCTCTAAGCGTTCCGTGACGTCTTTATGTACGGTTGACTTCGAAATACCGAACTTCCGCGCAGCCTGTCTGACCGTTGCCCCCTCCTCAATGATGTATTCACCGATTTCAAGTGCCCGTTCTTCAATGTAATCTCTCAACTATACAAACCTCTGTTTGACTGTTTGTACAGTGTATGAAGATGGTTACGGTAATATGATACCGATAGCTCCCTATATTTCTCAGATAAATCTTGACAATGTTGACTACATTGAAGCACTTGCAGCAAAGTATACAAAACTCAGAAAAACACTACCGGTGTATTGAACAATTCGCACCTAAAACAGGAATCGTCAGGCTTCTACGTCTTACCGAAAAACAATATCAAAATATTTATATGGTGTCTGGCGAAACTGATTATCAAGAAAAAACAGTTGGTAGCAACTGTCATATTATGTTATAATTTAATATAAGCAAGGAACAAATGACTACATATTGTATACAATGTTTTATCACTACTAGATGTAATGGTTGAACCCCCCTCCAAAAATAGTGTATCGTTCAACATAGGGATGGCAACGTATTTCAGTATTTCAGTATATCAGCTTCGCCAGCGAATCCTTTGTCATCGCTTCCAACAGGATATTTTGTTGCATGTTATTACACAGAATCTTTAACCTCTATTCGAATAACTACTACTTTTTCATTACAACAGTTTCTCAATCTTCTTTATTAACGCCGCCAAATTGATCGTTAACCTGCCATCATACAGACCGACCGGGATATCCGCATCAATTCCATAAATCACAGGGAAGATTTCTTTGTTGAACTCATACACCATAATGCGCTTCTGGTATGGGTCCACAATCCAGTATTCCTTCACACCGGCATCCATGTATTTGGAAAGCTTCTTTCCATAGTCGCGAAGCCGGGTGGATTTTGAGATTACCTCCAGCACAAAGTCCGGCGCACCATATATACAACGCACCTTCATCCGGTCAATGTCGCACAAAATGACGACGTCCGGCTGCAGCATCGTCTTATCATCACAGTCAAGCTGTACATCCACCGGCGAGATAAACGGCATGCACGGTCCATCATGCTCCAGAATAAAATTTGATATCTGCCTGTGAACTTCCCCTGCAATCAACTGGTGAATCGTCGAAGGTGCCGCCATATCATAGATACAGCCATCAATCAACTCTACCCGGCGATCCTCCGGCAGCGCATAATAATCCTCCAGCGTATACTGTCCCTGAACCTTTGCTGCGTATGCTGTTCCGGAATCCTCTACCATATCCGCATACAGGTAATCACGGTCGCCATTTTCAAAGATACGTGCCAATGCCTCAAGCGTATCATAGCGCGGCGATTTCGTCTCGCCCGTAAATATCTTCTGCACGGTTCCAAGCGGAACCCCCGACATCTGCGACATCATGTTATACGTGTATCCATGTTCCCGCTTCTTCTCTTTCATTTCCTCGATTGTCATATGCATCGCTCCTTTGAAAAATTCTTTCATTACCGATACCTTTATATTTAGTATAATACTCTTTTATGTATAAATCAACCGTTTTTTACCCGTTTTATATCCAAATATTTGATTTTTTTATTCTATGTTACATCCGTTAAGTATCCGTTTTTATTCAGTTAAGAACTCGTTTCTACTAAAAATGCAACTTATAATTGACATTTTTTCTCGGATAGTGATAGTTTAATAATGAATAAATGGACATACTACAGAAAAATGGTGAAAAATATGAATGAGAACATAAAATCTGCCAATCCGCTTGGCACACAGAAAGAATCTAAATTACTCGTCAAATTCGCAATTCCATGCATCATTTCGATGCTGGTTACTGCACTTTATAACATTGTCGATCAGATCTTCATCGGACAGGGTATCGGAATCAACGGAAATGCAGCGACAAATATTACATTTCCACTGTCTACGACATGTACGGCGATTTCCCTGTTGCTCGGAATCGGAAGTGCGACCAATGTCTCCCTGAAGCTTGGCGCAAAAGAGGACGAAGAAGCTGCCAATTACGCAGGATGTGGTATCTGCTTAATGACGATCTTCGGACTTATCTTATTCGCACTTACCTCCATCCTGCTTACACCAATGCTCAAATTCTTCGGTGCAACAGCGGAAGTTCTGCCCTTTGCACAGGAATATACACGTATCGTTGCGATCGGATTTCCATTTCTGATTGCCAACACGGGTATGAGTAAGCTGATTCTTGCCGACGGTAGCCCGCGTTATTCGATGATTTCCATGCTGATCGGTGCCATTGTAAATACGATTCTTGACCCAATCTTCATCTTTACATTGGATATGGGAATGCGCGGTGCCGCACTTGCAACGATTCTCGGACAGATTGTATCCTTCTGCATCAGTTTGCGATACATGTTTCATTTCAAGACTATCCGGTTGCGCAGACGGTGTTTCCGCATCCGTGGAACTTATTTTGCAAACATCATGCGCCTTGGTGCCAGTGCATGCTTCAACCAGATTGCTATGACCATCGTACAGATCGTGATGAACAACGTCCTGTCACATTACGGCGCATCATCCGTATATGGAAGTAATATCCCGCTTGCCTGTGCCGGTATTATCACGAAGGTCAACATGATCTTCATGTCCTTTGTCATCGGTATCTCACAAGGCATCCAGCCGGTCATCGGATTTAATTACGGCGCAAAGAAATACAACCGCGTGAAGAAAACATATCTTCTGGCACTCGCTACCGCTACCTTCCTGTCGCTGATTGCATTTGCATGCTTCCAGCTTTTCCCAAGACAGATCATCCGTGTCTTCGGAGAAGGAAGCGAGCTTTACTATCAGTTCTCCGAACGGTATTTCCGGATTTATATGTTCTTCACTTTGATTAACGGCATCCAGCCTGTAACTGCGAATTTCTTCAATTCTATCGGTAAATCGCAGCTTGGTATCTTCATGTCGCTGACGAGACAGATTCTCTTCCTGCTGCCGCTCATCGTGATCTTCCCGATCTTCATGGGAATCGATGGTGTCATGTATGCAGGTCCGATTGCAGATGTCGCAGCCGCTGTAGTCTGTGGTGTATTTACGATCAAGGAATTGCGCGAGCTGTCGCGGCTAAATTCACAACAAACTGTATAAATTACAAAAGCCGTGCATGGGTATTTCTACAACCCACGCACGGCTTGTTTTTTATTTTGTAATCCGGTCGATCTTCTCCCGTTCTTCCTGCGTAAATGTCATATTTGCGAGCATGCCGATGTTGTCTAAGATCTGGGATGGTCTTGATGCACCGATCAACACACTTGTAATATCGTTATCTCGCAGAATCCATGCAAGTGCCATCTCTGCCAAAGTCTGACCACGGTTTTCTGCAATCACATTCAGTGCACGAACCTTTGCAATCGTCTCCTCATTGATGGCTGTCTCCTGCAGGAATCTGCCATCGGTACGGATACGGCTGTCCTCCGGAATACCATTTAAATAACGGTTTGTAAGTAAGCCCTGTGCCAATGGACAGAATGTGATGATACCGATGCCGTTCGCGGCTGCGTAATCTTTTAATCCATCCTCTTCCATCTCACGGTCGAACATATTGTACCGTCTCTGGTTGATGATAAATGGTGTCTTCATCTCCTTGAAAAGCTTCGCAATCTCGATCGTCTGCTCCTTGTTGTAGTTGGAGATTCCGACATACAATGCTTTTCCGCTCCGGACAATACCATCGAGTGCGCAGGCAGTCTCTTCGAGCGGTGTATTCGGATCTGGTCTGTGGTGATAGAAGATATCTACATAGTCAAGTCCCATCCGCTTCAGACTCTGATTGAGACTTGCCACCAGATATTTCTTGCTGCCCCAGTCGCCGTAAGGGCCCGGCCACATCGTATATCCGGCCTTCGTAGAGATGATCATCTCGTCCCGGTATGGACGCAGACTCTTATCTAAAATCTTGCCAAAATTCTCCTCAGCAGCGCCATCATATGGGCCATAATTATTCGCCAGATCGAAATGTGTGATGCCGTTATCAAAAGCTGTCTCGCACATATTCATCATCGTATCGAAATTTCCGTTCGAACCAAAGTTGTGCCAAAGTCCAAGCGATACAGCAGGAAGCTTCAAGCCACTTGCGCCACAGTAATTGTACTTCATATTGTCATATCTTGTTTCTTTTGCAATATACATGTTGTACCCTCCTCGTATACCCAACTAATTTTTTGCGAAGCAGAAAGTCCCATGTATATGATATATTCCGACACTGGCTTCGCGTTATATGAATATGTTTGAAGCTTAGAGATTCTTAATGTTCTGTAAGTTATCAGCAATGTTTGAACACGATGTTCAAACAAGCCGCCACTGAGCCACGGATGGCGAATTGGCGGCGTTTGCGTACGTTTTCGATGTTTTCAACAGAACATTTAGCATCTCTTAGCTTCAATACATCACATATTACACGAAGCCAGTGTCAGAATATATCTATAAAAACCTCGTCTGCTTCGCAATTATTATAAACAAAAGGAAAATCGAAAAGAATATAATTTCTTACGATTTTCCTTTAAAATTTTACCCTGAACGAATTCTTGGAGTATTCTTACAGCCTCAACTTTTACTTCTTCAAATATTTCTTCAGATACTGCCCCGTATAACTCTTCTTGCACTTGGCAATCTCTTCCGGCGTTCCGGTTGCAACAACTGTTCCTCCGCCTTCGCCGCCTTCCGGTCCGATATCAATGATATAATCGGCGGTTTTGATGACATCTAAGTTGTGCTCGATAACCACGACCGTATTTCCACCCTCACATAACCGACGCAGGATATCAACCAGACGATGTACATCCGCAAAATGAAGTCCCGTTGTCGGCTCATCTAAGACATAGATGGTTCTGCCCGTGCTGCGGCGGGAAAGCTCTGTTGCAAGTTTGATTCGCTGTGCTTCTCCACCGGATAATGTCGTTGATGGCTGTCCAAGCTTAATATAACCAAGTCCAACCTCCTGCAAGGTAGAAATCTTACGCAGGACGGACGGCACATGTGCGAAGAATTCGCATGCTTCATCGACTGTCATATCAAGTACATCGTAGATACTCTTGCCCTTATACTTGACTTCCAATGTCTCCCGGTTATACCGCTTCCCATGACAGACCTCACATGGTACATATACATCTGCCAGGAAATGCATCTCAATCTTGATGATACCATCGCCACGGCACGCCTCACATCGGCCACCTGCAACATTGAAAGAGAATCGTCCCTTCGTGTAACCCATTGCCTTTGCATCTTTTGTGTTTGCGAACAGATCACGGATCAGATCAAAGACCCCTGTATAAGTTGCCGGGTTCGAACGTGGACTTCTGCCGATCGGAGACTGGTCGATATTGATAATCTTATCCAACTGGTCCAGTCCTGTGATATCGTCATGCTTACCCGGTTTTACCTTCGCCCGGTTCAGAGTTCTCGCCAGATGCTTATATAAGATCTCATTGACAAGCGAACTTTTTCCGGAACCGGATACACCGGTCACACAAGTCATCACGCCAAGTGGGAACTTCACATCTATATTCTTCAAATTGTTCTGTCTGGCACCAAGCACCTCGATATATCCGGTTGGCGTTCTTCGCTCTTTCGGCACCGGAATCTTGATTCTGCCACTTAAGTAGGCTCCCGTGATAGATTCCGGACACTGCATGATCTCCTCTGCAGTTCCCTGTGCCACAACTTCACCACCGTTTGCACCTGCGCCCGGTCCGATATCAATGACATGGTCTGCTGCAAGCATCGTATCCTCGTCATGCTCCACGACAAGCAAGGTATTCCCCAGGTCCCGCAGACGCTTCAGTGCTGCAATCAGCTTATCATTGTCACGCTGATGCAGTCCGATACTTGGCTCATCCAGAATATACGCAACCCCAACCAGACCGGAACCGATCTGGGTTGCCAGACGGATACGCTGTGCTTCTCCACCGGACAGGGTTCCAGTTGCACGTGACAGCGTCAGATAATCAAGTCCAACATTGATCATAAACCCAAGTCTTGCCTGAATCTCCTTTAACACCTGTGCACCGATCATCTTCTGCCGGTCGGTAAGCTCTAATTTCGAAATAAAATCATGCAGGGCTACCACAGAAAGATCTGTGACATCCGCAATGTTCTTTCCACCGATTGTAACTGCCAGAGACTCCGGTTTTAACCTCTTACCATGACAGACCTCACACGGCGTCACGGTCATGTATGTCTCATAATCCTGCTTGATTGATTCCGCAGTTGTCTCTCTGTACCGGCGCTGCAGATTCCGGAGCAGGCCTTCGTAGTTCGCATAGAAAGCATCTTTCCCATTATAAGCACTCTTATAGTGCACATATATTTTCTCGCCCTCAGTTCCGTACAGGATTACATGCTTTGCTTCTTCCGGCAGATCCTTAAATGGCACGTCCAGAGAGAACTTGTATTCCTCCGCAAGCGCTTCGAGACATGCATGGGCGTAACTCTTCTTATCACCACTCGATTGCCAGCCCGGTACGGCGATTGCCCCTTGATTCAAAGTCAGACTGTCATCCGGGATAATCAGGTCAATATCAAATTCTGTCTTAAATCCAAGTCCGGTACAACAAGGACATGCGCCAAACGGATTGTTGAATGAGAAGCTTCGCGGCTCGATCTCCTCAATGCTGATGCCACAATCCGGGCAGGAAAAACTATCAGAAAATAACATCGTTTCTCCGCCGATGACATCAACCTTCACCAGACCTTCTGCCAGCTTCAGGACAGTCTCGATAGAATCGGTCAGACGACTCTCGATGCCCTCTTTGACCGCAAGCCGGTCCACAACAATATCGATATTATGCTTCTTGTTCTTATCAAGTTTGATCTCCTCTGACAGATCATACATACTGTCATCCACGATTACACGCACATAGCCGCTTTTCTTTGCCTGCTGCAGCAGCTTGGCATGTTCGCCCTTCCGTCCGCGCACAACAGGCGCAAGTAACTGGAATTTTGTGCCCGCAGGCAGCTCCATAATCTCGTCAACCATCTGATCCACTGTCTGTCTGGCAATCTCTTTGCCACATTTCGGGCAATGCGGGATACCGATACGTGCGTACAGCAGACGCAGATAATCGTAGATTTCCGTCACTGTTCCAACCGTGGAACGCGGGTTCCGGTTCGTCGATTTCTGATCAATGGAAATGGACGGAGAAAGACCTTCTATCGAATCAATATCCGGCTTGTCCGCAAGTCCTAAGAACTGTCGTGCATAGGACGACAGAGACTCCATATATTTTCGCTGTCCTTCCGCATAGATCGTATCAAAAGCAAGAGAGGACTTACCGGAACCGGAAAGTCCTGTCAATACTACAAACTGATCACGCGGAATCTTAATGTCAATGTTCTTTAAATTATGCTCTCTTGCACCTTTGATGGTGATATACTTATGTTCACTCATGACTTCTGTTTCCGCTTACTCCTTTGTCTAGCTGAATTTCTTAATCTTATCCATATACTTGTCTGTATATTTCTTCACGTTATCTTTCACCATGTCCTCTAAATCCGACATGCTGATCTTCTCCTTCTTGTCAAGGACAAAAAGTGCACACACTGCACCTGCAAGGAAGATTGTGATCGTTCCAAGCATGCACATCTTCTTTCTTCTCTTCTTTTTCTTCATCTGCTGTACAAATTTTTCTTCCTCTTCGAGGCAGATTGCATCCTCCTCATCTAAGATTTCCGCAACCTCTTCCATCGCAATTCCTTTTCTTCTTGAGATCTCCTCAATCAATTCATCTCTTTCCATCGCAAGCTCCTCCTTATTATTTTTTATAATACTTCTTTGACTCTTATGTGATTGGGGTGTATTAGTCTGTATCAGATTCTAATAATATAAATATGTTTGGAACTTAGAAGTTCTTGATGTTCTGTAAATAATCAGCAATGTTTGAACACGATGTTCAAACAAGCCGCCACTGAGCCATGGACGGCGAATTGGCGGCGGTTGCGTCCGTTATCATTACGTGCATCAGAACATCTAGTACTTCTTAGTTTCAATACATCTTATATCATTAGAATCTGATACAGACATTTACACCCAAATCACATACAATTACCTATAGTATATCAAAAATAATTGTAAACTAATCATCATAATCCCGCAAGGCAATCTTTAATTCTTTCAACTCATCGCGAAGCACTGCTGCCTCCTCGAAGTTAAGCTCCATCGCCGCCTTGTTCATCTTCTTCGTCAGACGTGCGATCTCGGCATTCAGTTCCTTCTTCGTCATGGATTCCGGATCTTTCTCGCGTTCCTTCTTCGTTGTCACGTTCTCACCCGTATCCAGACTGATCAGATCACGGATATCCTTCTTGATACTCTGCGGCGTAATGCCATGTTCCTTGTTATAAGCGTCCTGTATCTTCCGCCTGCGGTTGGTCTCGTCAATTGCATGCCGCATCGAATCCGTGATCGTATCCGCATACATGATCACATGCCCATCCACGTTACGTGCAGCTCGCCCAATCGTCTGTACAAGCGATGTCTCCGAACGTAAGAAGCCTTCCTTATCTGCATCTAGAATCGCAACCAGTGTGATCTCCGGGATATCGAGTCCCTCACGGAGCAGGTTGATTCCGACCAGCACGTCAAATACGCCCATCCGAAGATCACGCACGATCTCCAATCGTTCCAATGTATCAATATCGGAATGCAGATATTTGACCTTGATATCAAGCTGCTTCATATAGTCCGTCAGATCCTCCGCCATGCGCTTCGTCAGCGTCGTTACCAATATCTTATTGCCCTTTGCAACCTCTTTGTTGACTTCTGATACGAGATCATCCACCTGTCCTTCGATCGGTCGTACTTCTACTTCCGGGTCTAACAAACCGGTCGGACGGATAATCTGCTCGACGCGGTTCTCCTCGTGTTCCTTCTCATAATCGGACGGTGTCGCAGATACATATAAGATCTTATCGATCTTAGACTCAAACTCCTGAAAATTCAGCGGACGGTTATCCAGCGCTGACGGCAGACGGAATCCATAATCAACCAATGTCGTCTTTCTGGAACGGTCACCCGCATACATGCCTCGTACCTGTGGCAATGTGATATGCGACTCATCCACGATAATCAGATAATCGCCATCGAAGAAATTGAGCAGTGTGTTCGGCGTAGCGCCCGGCTTCATGCCCGCCAGTATCCGGGAATAATTCTCGATTCCCGAACAAAAGCCTGTCTCCTGCAGCATCTCCATATCAAACTCCGTCCGTTCACGGATACGCTGTGCTTCTAACAGCTTGTCATTCTCCTTGAAATATGCCACCTGTTGCTTTAATTCCTCTTCAATCTCCACGATTGCATGCTTCATCTTCTCCGGTGCAACAACATAGTGCGATGCCGGGAAGATACAGGCAAAGGAAAGCGCACGCTTGATCTCACCGGTCAATGGGTCAAACTCCACGATCCGGTCAATCTCATCACCGAAAAACTCAATCCGTATTCCGTCTTCGAACGTCGATACCGGGAGAATATCTACGATGTCTCCTTTCACGCGGAAGGTTCCACGCGCGAAATCCATCTCATTCCGCGTGTACTGAATATCGATCAATTGCCGAATCAGTTCATCCCGATCCTTCTCCATACCCGGGCGGAGTGAGAGCATCATGTTCTTATATTCTTCCGGATCACCCAAACCATAAATACACGATACCGAAGATACAACCACAACATCTTTCCGCTCGATCAGGGCAGATGTCGCGCTGTGCCGCATCTTATCAATTTCATCATTAATAGCCGAATCCTTCGCAATATACGTGTCCGTCGACGGCACATATGCCTCCGGCTGATAATAATCATAATACGATACAAAATACTCAACCGCATTGTGCGGGAAGAACGCCTTAAACTCACTGTAAAGCTGTGCCGCCAGAGTCTTATTGTGCGATATGATGATCGTCGGTTTATTTAATTTGGCGATGACATTCGCCATTGTAAATGTCTTTCCGGAACCTGTGACACCGAGCAGTGTCTGGCATTTTTTTCCTTCCTGAAAGCCCTTTACCAATCCTTCGATCGCCTCCGGCTGATCTCCGGTCGGTGCATATTCCGATACTAATTCAAAATGATCCATGATAGATTCTCTCCTTTTACTGTGCTTGAATCATTTTTTTAATGTTTTTGTTACCCACTGCCGAAAGCGCATGGCTTTCTTAGAATTTATCCTAACTGTTTATAACACATATCATTCTACCACATCTTCTTTTATTTGTATAGAACAAATGTTCTTTCCCGATAAAATGCACTTCGATCTCCATACTATTGACTTCCACACACATAAAAATAACGGAAATGCCCTGCACTCCCGTTATCCTCTGCGTTTTCCATTCTTTTTATTCGTTACACTTCGTAATCCATGCACATACGCACATCTGTATATGGACGCACATACGTATTTGCAACTTCTACATGCGCCGGATGCTTCTGGTATCCCTTCAGCATTTCCTCATTCTCCAATGTCGTATCCAACATTACCTCCGCATTCGAAGACGCAAGTGGATTCGTTCTTACATGCACTTCCAGAAGTCCCGGTACCTTTCCGGCAAGTCCTTCCAGATGCTCTTTCATATTGGCAAGAATCTCTGCCTTCTTGTCCGCGTCTGTCTCTTTCAATGTCCACAAAATAATATGTTTAACCATAATTGCCTCCTTGATCGTATCGCTTATCTGTATAAGAAATAGCACAGGATGTCCCGGCTGTCAACCAATTTTATCGTTCTGCTCATATGCTTTGCGCATCTCCCGGATTCCCTCGATCATTTTCACTAGATAATTCATTTCCTCTATGGAGAAATCACGTGTCATCGTCTCAATCCGCATCTGACTGCTGGCGACATCATCTTCCTCCAGAATATAATCTGCATTTACATGCAGATATTTACACATATTCCGAAATATCTCACACGAGAAACCTTTTCTTCCGCTCTCAATCTCATACAGGAATTTGGAGGAAATGTTGATCTGCTCCGCCATATGCTCTCTGGTTATCTTCTGCCGTTCCCGTTCACTCTGAAATTTTGCTCCTATGCGCTCATAAAAAGCACGATCCTGCATGTTTTTACACCTCGTTTTCCACTGTGTCTATATATATTGGCAAACTACTCAGGACTTCTTTCCCCGCTTTCGTTCCTGAAGCATCATATATATCAAAATACCTAAAATCAAAACGACAAGCGTCAGGCATCCCCATGCAAGATATAGTTTTAACGACATTAGCACCACTTTATGCATACCCTCGCTTTTCGCAACAATCTGTTTTTATTCTCACATATTGGGTTTTTGCATAAAACTAGCTAAAGTTCCTTTTGATGCAACTATGGGTATAAAAAATCCCTGTTCCGTTTCCGAAACAGGGACTCAAATTATATATCATTTTTAATTTATACAGAAGGCTCTGTATATTTCAGTACAACCGCTGAAATCGGTCCAACTGTAATTTTCAACTTGTTATTTGCAACGACATATTCTGTCTCATCCATCTGATAGCCACTCTCCGTCGTCGTGATACAGGCTTTCATCACCGCACCATCCTGTACACCAAGTCTGCGCACATGCAGGTTCAGCTCATGTGGTTCGTAATCGTTGTTCAAAATCACAACCACTGCCTCGCCCGGCAGGAACCGTCCATAGCTGACTACCTTATATTCACCATGCAGGAACATCACAGATCCCTTCATCAGCGCCGCACTGTCTTTGTGTACCTTAATGATATCACGGTGGAACTGAATCAGCTCCTGATCCTCTCTGCCCCACGGATATCCACGCCGGTTATCCGGATCGGTCCAGCCGCAAAGTCCGGCTTCATCACCATAATAGATTGTCGGTGCGCCCGGCCACGTCATCTGGAATACAACTGCCTCACGGAATACACCCTTGTTGATGTTCTCACCAGCGGCCTCCGGTCCCATCGTATGGATTCGTCCAACACGGCGATTTGTACGTGTCAGGAATCGTGAATGATCATGATTGGACAGCTCATTCATCGCGATTTCCAGAGAGTTCTGATTAAACCGCGACATATGGTGGCGCAACGCACCAGTAAATGCATCTGGATTTCCAAGCAGGTCACCGCGGAACTCATCACTGTGCTTCTCCACACCGGTCAAAAACCATGTAATCGGCTCCATAAATGCATCGTAGTTCATAACGGTATCCCACTGATCGCCCAAAAGCCATGCCTTTGGATCACCATAATGCTCCGCAAGGATCAGTGCATCTGGATTTGCTTCCTTCACTCTTGTCCGGAAATCACGCCAGAAACGATGGTTAAACTCTTCAGTATAACCAAGGTCGGCAGCCACGTCCAGACGCCAGCCATCCACGTTGTACGGCGGAGAAACCCATTTTTCACCGATACGCATAATATATTCATATAATTTCTCAGATTCTTCGTAATTTAATTTCGGAAGGGTATCATGTCCCCACCAGCCATTGTATGTGCCGTTGTATGGCCACTGCCAAGGGTCCTGGAACTTGAAGAAACTTCTGTACGGGCTCTGATAATCCACATAAGCGCCCTTCTCATAGCCCTCCTGATTCTCGTAAATACATTCTCGATCCAGCCATTTGTTGAAAGAACCACAATGGTTAAATACACCGTCCAAGATTACACGCATGCCGCGCTTATGAATCTCCTCCACAAGCTGTGCGAACAACTCGTTGCTGGCCTCCAGATTCGCCTTATCTGTCACACGCATAATATACTTGCTGGCTTCCTTATTGACCTTGCAGCCCTCCGGCAGACATTCTCCGCCATCCTTGACGATCTTTCCAAAATGAGGATCTACATAATCGTAATCCTGAATATCATATTTATGATTGGATGGAGAAACAAAAATCGGATTCAGATAAATGACATCCACGCCAAGTCCCTGCAGATAATCAAGCTTATCCATAACACCCTGCAGATCACCACCATAGAAGCTGCGGACATCCATATTGTCCGGATACTTAAACCAGTCCTTGACCTTGCGCGTGCCTTCCCCGACATAGCAGTACTCGTTGTCCTCGACATCATTGGACGGATCTCCATTGTAGAAACGATCCACGAAAATCTGATAGAACACAGCACCTCTCGCCCATTTCGGAACCGAGAATCCCGGCGCAATCTGGAAATTATAATCTGGATTCAAATCCTTCTGTGTGCCAAGCTTGTTATAATAGCAGATAACATTCCCGGCAAGCGCCATATAATAATAGTCTATGTCATCCGTTACCTCGGAAATGGTATATGCATAATAATCAAATAACTCGTCACTGCTTTCCACCTGCATGTTACAACGCTCCCCATTGTAAACCAGATAGACAGCATCTACATTGTTTCTTCCTGTACGGAACCGCAATGTCACCGAATCTCCAATCTTTAACTCTGCCGGATGCCGGTAGCTATCCGTTCCGTCCGCAAACAATGCACCGAAATTCAATGCAGTCTTTGTATTATATACATACTGTAATACTTTGAGAGCCTGTCTCTGATTCTCCACCATCAAGAGTATCCTCCCTAATTCTTTTTTGACGACTATCTATTATTTTAATACAGGACAGGAATTTACACAATAAAAAAATAAAAATAGAAAGGGAAAAGGACAGCCAACGATCGGCTGTCCTTTTCGGAGAAGGTATTTTGTTACTTTGGGGTGTAGCAAAAAACTATATAATGTATTGGGGGGTTACAAGTATTATTATACATATAAACCCTAAAAAGTCTGCCCAAACATTTAATTTTTTTCAGATTTTTTTTGTGCATATTCTCTTGAATCATGTCGCAAAAATTCGTTTTTTGTCGTCTTTTTGTGTATCTTGCACAATTCCATAGTTTCTATCACTACATTTTTCACAATCGATTACAGATTCAATCCGGTTGTATCCAGTCCATCCGGATAAGTTTCTGTTGGACTTACTTCAAAAAGTGCTTCAAATTCTGCACGGTTGATACGTTCTTTCTCCAGCAAAGCAGCTGCACAACGATGCAATACGTCAATATGACTCTCGATGATAAGCTTTGCTTCCTGATAACACTCATCCATGATCCGGCGAACTTCCTTATCGATCATCGCGGCGACCTTCTCGCTGTAATTTCTTGCATGCCCGAGATCTCTGCCGAGAAATACTTCTTCCTCGCTGTTTACCTCGTAGTTAATCAGCCCAACCTTCTCAGACATACCATACTTGACAACCATCGCCTGTGCGGTCTGGGTTGCCTGCTTGATGTCTGCAGAAGCACCGGTTGTGATATCGCCGAAGATCAGTTCCTCTGCGATTCTTCCACCAAAGCTGACCATGATATCCTGCAGCATATGCTTCTTCGTCATAAACACATTATCATTCTCCGGCAATGGCATCGTATATCCGCCAGCACCACGTCCATTTGGAATAATGGATACAAGATGCACCGGTCCAACCTCGCTCAGTAAATGGAACAAGATCGCATGTCCACTCTCGTGGTAAGCGGTAATCTTCCGCTCCTTCTCCGGTACAAGACGGCTCTTCTTTTCACCGCCAATTCCAATCTTGACAAAACACTTGTCAACATCTTCCTTCTTGATAAACTGCCGATTCTGTTTAGCTGCACAGATAGCTGCCTCATTCATCAGGTTCTCCAGATCCGCACCAGCAAAGCCTGCAGTTGTTCTTGCGATCTCATGCAGATCGACATCATCAGACAACGGCTTGTTTCTGACATGGACACGAAGGATCTCCTCACGTCCCTTAACATCCGGTCTGCCGACCATAACCTTACGGTCAAAACGTCCCGGTCTCAAAATCGCTGGATCAAGAATATCCACACGGTTTGTCGCCGCAAGCACAATGATACCTTCGTTCGTACCGAAACCATCCATCTCAACAAGCATCTGGTTCAATGTCTGCTCACGCTCATCATGACCGCCACCAAGACCAGAGCCACGCTTTCTGGCAACCGCATCAATCTCATCGATAAACACGATACACGGTGCATTCTTCTTTGCATCCTCAAACAGATCACGCACACGGCTCGCACCAACACCGACGAACATCTCGACGAAATCCGAACCGGAAATCGAGAAGAACGGAACACCAGCTTCTCCGGCAACTGCCTTTGCAAGCAGTGTCTTACCTGTTCCCGGAGGTCCCTCTAACAGAACGCCCTTCGGAATACGTGCACCCAGCGTGTTATATTTCTTTGGATTCCGCAGGAAATCTACGATCTCCGCCATATCCTCTTTTTCTTCTTCCAGACCAGCGACATCCTTGAATGTATACTTCTGATCGTTCTCGTTTGACATATGTGCCCGGCTCTTGCCAAAGTTCATCATCTTGCCGCCACCGGCACCACCACCGCCACCGGCACCAGACATATTTGCCATGAATATCATAACAACGACCAGCAATACTACAATAAGCACGACTGTCGGCAACCATGTCCAGACGTTGCTCTGACCACTGACATCATGCAACTCCAGGCGGATATTTCCGTTTCCTTTGCTCATGATAATCTGCTGTACCTTATTGACATCCGACACATAGAATTCTTTTTCTTCGTTTGTCTGACGATACGTGATGTATACCGTTCCTGTCGGTATCTCCTTATTCTGATAGATCTCAACGGAGCCTATCAAATCCTCGGATACTTCTGCCTGAAAATCGACGATCGTATAACCGGAATCTGTCTTTGAGTTTTTGTTCATGTACCAAATAATGCCACAGAACATCGCAAAGAACAGAATCAGGTAGATTCCGAGTCCTTTTTTTAATCCCTTCATGCTATGCTCCCTTCTGGATAAATTTATGTATTACTCAGAAATCACACCGATATATGGAAGATTTCTGTATTTCTGTGCACAATCAAGACCATATCCTACAACGAAGCGGTCTGGAATCACAAATCCGGTGATGTCCGGCTCCAACTCTACAACACGGCGATCCGGCTTATCCAGTAATGTGACTACCTTAAAGCTTGCCGGTTTGCGCTCCTTCAATATATTGATGAGATAAGAAAGTGTACGACCGGAATCCATAATATCCTCAATCAGTACCACGTCTCTTCCCTCGATACTCTCATCGAGATCCTTGATCATCTTTACAACACCGGAAGACTTGGTATCATTTCCATAGCTGGAAACAGACATGAAATCCATCGTCACTGGTACAGTCAGACGCTTTGCAAGCTCACACATGAAGAACACGCTTCCCTTTAAAACACCGATAATATGAATCGTCTTTCCCTCATATTCCTTGCTTAACTGCTGTGCGATTTCTGCAATTCTTGCCTCCACAGTTGCCTCATCAATCATAACATCAATCTTTTGTTCCATTCTGATCTCCTTTGCTTCCATACTGTATTTTCATAATTTTGTTTGTCTGCTCATCCACATGATACGCTGGCGAAAACCGCAGTCCAACTACCCATACGATTTCCTGTCCGCATGCAAGCACCGGCCATCCCGCCCGTTTGGTCCGGTCGATCTTCGCATCGATAAATACACGCGACAGTTTCTTCGTATTTCCAGCTGTATCAATCACGATATAATCTCCGTCTTCCGGTGTCCGGACACACAGAGTACCTTTTATTTTAGCATAGTCAATGAATTTCGTATAGTTTTTTTTCGGAATTGGCTCCGTAAAAGTAAAATCCTCAATGGATACGGAAAGTGTTCCCTGATTCGGGATTTCATAATCACCTGCCTGCGCAATCGCAAACCGGTAGTCCGTCATTATCTGCACCTTATCCGAAAGGATCAGCTCCCCATAATTTCTTCTCGCATGGATGCCATATGGAAGCTGTACACTGCTTCCAGAATCCTGATAGATCAGTGCCACAACCGCCTGTATATGCCGCCGCGTAATATCCTTCTTGCGCTGTGCGACCTGTCCGATTGCTTCCCATACAATATGCTCCTGCAGCACCGGTCCTACTTTATACAGTTCTGCAATCGAAAGTGTCACCGTTCTGCCAAAGGCATCCTCATCCTCTGTTGTATCGCATTGTTCCATCGCCTGCGTATGAATATAGTCATAACTTTGTGCCGCATCCTGCGCCAGCTGGCAGATATGCTCCACTGCCCGGTCATTTAATTCCCTCATCACTGGCAATATACTGTGACGGATCTTATTCCGTGCATACGCAAGCTCAGCATTTGTCGAATCCTGACAGAAATCCTGTCCACATTCTTCCAGATATGCTTCAATTTCCGCACGCGACACACCGAGCAGCGGACGAATGATATTTCCCCTGCTCGCCGCGATTCCGGCAAGTCCGTTCAAACCACTGCCACGAAGCATATGGAACAACACTGTCTCCGCAACATCATCCTGGTTGTGCGCGACTGCGATCTTATCGAATTTCAGTTGCATGACCAGCTCTTCCATACACTGATAACGGTACTCCCGTCCCGCTTCCTCAACGGTCATATTTCGTTGCTTTGCATACGCCGGAATGTCTTTCCGATATTCCTGATACAGAAAGCCAAACTTTGCACACAAATCCTTTGTAAATGCCGCATCATGCTCTGCCTCCGCTCCCCGGATGCCATGATGCACATGCACCACAACAATGCCTTGCGAAGGGATATGCAACACTGGCATAAGCGCCTTTAACACGCGTAGCAGGCACACGGAATCCGCACCACCCGACACACCGACTACCAGTCGATTTCCCGGTTCGATCAATCCGTGTGTCTGTATATAATTGTAGACTTTTTGCTCAAAATAATTCATACATACTCCGTCATTTGTCAGTTTTTACCATCCTTATATTAGCACAAACGATACCTTTCGTATAGCGATTCACAGATTTTTCATGACCTTGCACACAATAATCGTTGCATCATCCTTCAATCGTTTTCCACAGACGCTTCGGATATCCTGGATGACCGCCTCCACCACAGTCTCTGGCTCCTCATCCTTCAACGCTTCCAGCAGTGTACGCATATAGTCGTCTTTATTTTCAAACAAAATACTGTCCAGCACGCCATCGCTCACCATGACAATCAGATCGCCGGCATAATATTTCTTACTGCTGCACTCGCATCCAGCATCCTCCATCACCCCAACCGGAAGCGATGTCGATTTGATACACTCCATCCAGTTTCCCCGGCACACATAAGTCGTTGCGGCGCCGTATTTTACCAGATGTCCAACTCCTGTGTACAGATCCAGCAACAACATATCCAGTGTTGTAAAATGCTCTCCCTTATTCTTCTCTGCCAGATACGCATTCACAAGCCGCACTGCCATCTCCTGTTCAAATCCGGTCATGACAAGTTCCTCGACCGCGGAGAGCAGCGCTTCACTGTCTTTCGCCGCCTGCACACCGTTTCCCATGCCATCAGCAATCATCAAAAGCGCCTGTCCATTCTTCAGATTCCCAATATAAAAATTGTCTCCCGATATCACATCTTCCTGACAGGAAAGTCGACGGGCGGCAGTCTGAATGCGGAACGCAGGCTTCTGATTTAATATAACAAGGTCATAGCTCCGTCCAACCATCTGGCGGCTGTCCTCCCCGATCTCAAACGGGATTCCCGTCTCCTTGCTTGCAATCTTGCGCACCGCCTCTGCGCCGACCAGTCTGCCACGTCCCACGCGGGCATCCGCATAGAGCTGGTATCTGCCATTCTGCGCCTTTAAGAGCGTCAGCGATTTCACATGTACGCCCATCCTGCCCAATTCCGACACGATCGCCGTCTCCGCATCCTTACGCATCGCAACAGGGCTGTCCAACTGCTTTGTAAAATCCTCCAGCATCGTTCCGATCTGTGAAAACCCAATCCTCTGCCCCTCCGTCCCTGCAAACGTATAATCAATCCGTTTCAACGCATCCGAGAAGCTGCGCACGCGGGAAAGCGTAAGCTTGCCCCATTCTGCCCCGGAAAGTGCCATGGCATCCCCCTGCGTACGCACTTGCACGAACAGGCGTCCCGGTAAAAAAAACAGCACAAACACCGCAGTCGCAATCGCCTTGATGCCAGCCTCAGAGAGCATCTGCGGAAACGCAAAATATCCAAGCAGGCAATCACTCGCCGCAAAAATCAAAACGCTTCCATATCGTCCCATATGCAGAAATTCGGTCAATCCATTTACCAGCACGGCAAGAAATACCCACGCGGCAAGCATCTGCAAATCATCTGTCCGGAGGGCATAGATGGCTCCGGAGATTGCCGCCCAGGAAACGCCAGCCGAAAATCCAAACCGATACGATATATAAAAGATTGTAAACAGGCACACGCTCGCAAGCACCTCGACGACTCCGCCAAGCTGAACCGGCATCCCGGCAAGTACGGTTGTTGCAAGAATCAGCACCGCAAGCATCGTCTGGGTGTCTGTTAAAAAAAGGAGCTTATCCCCACTCAGATTCCGATAAGAAAAGCAATACGCTAACATAAAAGAAAAAACGAGCGCACCTTCTGCGCACGCCAGAGGGATTCCGATTGCCCCTGGCAGCCAGAACGCCGCACCGATCTGGAGAACGATCGTCTCCAGTCCGACAAGGACAGACAACAGAAACGAGCGCGGATATAATAGCTGCAACTTTCTGATGCGTACAAGCACAGCTGCCATCACCCAGATCAGTGGATAGATCATCTGTCCCTGTTTCTCAAAACCACCCTGCTCAAAAAATGCGCCGAGCAATCCGAGCAGCAACATCCATGGACTTCTCCCGCAGGCGCTGCCCGCACCAATGATTGCCGTCCCAAATGGTGCTGTGCCAAGCAGGCTGCAATGTCCCACACAATATGCAATCAGAATATCTGCAATACCAGAAAAAAGCTTCGCCACTTTCATTTTCTCAATCCCCTCTACCCGATGGTTTCCGTCTGTTTCAAATTTGCCATACAAGTTTATACAATTCTTCCGACTGTGTATGTCTAACAGTGACAGCTGGGAGGTAAAATTTATAGACATTTTTACGCAAAAAAGCTTCCGGCAATCTACCGGAAGCTTTCTGTCTTCTTATCTCTAATTCATTTATTCTGCCGGACGGATAACCAGCTCATCTGGTTTCACTAACCCGAGCTTGTCCTTTGCCACGTCCTCTATATATTCATTCGTCTGCATATATTTCTCCTGTGCATCGAGGTTCGCCTGCTCCTGCTTTGCCTCTTCGACCTTCAACTCCATCGTTTTCTCGGTCTCTGCCAGCTGCTTACTCTTCGTGTGCAGACTTGTCGCACGCACAATCGAAGTCACACATATAAATATAACCGCCGCAACAACCAGAAATGTGATCACCGGTGACTGACGATATCGAACTGATTTTTTTGTACTGCTTTTTGCCATTTCCATACCCACTTTTCATACCTAAAGATATTTACATTTTACCCTTATTATCGCTATTTTTCAACAATTTCTTGTGCTTTTTCGCGGATTTTTTTACCTTGTACAAGATGTTGTTTACAGATTTTAACAAGGCACAACTTATAGTGTAATGGAACAATACAACGCCAAACAAAATGCCAACCGCCATATACCAGTGCAGCACACCATCCCCATATACGTGGATGCACTCCAACGTCACATAGGTCCAGATCAGCCAGAAACAGACATCTTCCATTGCTATTAAAATTGAATTATGAGATACCACGCGTCGAAATACACGCAAAAGATCATACGACAGTGTGAGGGCGATTCCCACGGCAACACTCATGATAAACATGGCACCCTGTCGTATCAATACATCTGTCAATTATCGAAACAGCCGTTTGGCGATCGCCGCGGCTTTCTTCTTTCCCTTTTTGTCCGAATAAAGCATCCCCTGTATCGTTCCGGTCAACTGGAGTTCACCCTTCTCCATATCCAGCTTCTCTGCGTGCATATTCTGCCCCTTGATGGCAAGATGATCTGCTGTTGTTTCTACCTCAACAAGCTCCGGTTCCATCGATATCACCTTTTCCAGTCCGGTGAGGCTCATATGTGCGCGTTGTGTAATATGTATCATATGACTTTCCATGTATGCTCCTGCACACTTGTTATAGCATAAATATATGCAGGCACTCTGCGATTTATGAGCCTCCTACCTTCCATCAGAGATATTCAAACATCTCTTTTGCATCTTCCTTTTTCGTAGAATCCGCGATCATTGTCACCTTAACCTTCACGGATTTATTACCAAACGATATTTCGATCACATCGCCAAGTTTCACATCATAGGATGCTTTCACGACTTTATCATTGACCATGACTCTGCCTGCATCGCATGCATCATTTGCTACGGTACGACGCTTAATCAGACGCGATACCTTTAAATATTTGTCCAAACGCATAGCACGTTCCTCCTTACTTTCCTCTCATATGAAAAAGCTGCCGCAGCAAGCGACAGCTTTTCACTCTTTATCGAAAAATCTTTTCGGATAAGAATCAGATTAGTTTAAAGAATCCTTTAAAGCCTTACCAGCCTTGAACTTAGGAGACTTAGAAGCAGCGATCTTCATTGTCTCGCCTGTTCTTGGGTTACGTCCCTCACGAGCAGGTCTCTCAGCTACTTCAAATGTACCAAATCCAACTAACTGGATCTTCTCGCCATTCTTTAACTCTTCTGCTACTGTCTCTGTGAAAGCCTTAAGTGCCTTCTCAGCTTCTGTCTTCTTAAGTCCAGCCTTCTCAGCCATCTTTGCAACTAATTCATTCTTGTTCATCGAAATTTCCTCCTATAATAAAACGATGTTTCCTGACCACATCCCCCGCGGTCGAATCTTGTTTTTATCAGCTTTGCCAGCAAAGCCCTACGCATATTTATACCTTGTTGCCCTTTGTTTGTCAAGGAAAAAAGCCAAGTTTTTGGCACTTTTTGGGAATTTCGATGTCAATTTTACCCTTCCATCTGTTTCCCAAGGAATTTCGCTGCAATCGCCGCCGCTTTCACCTCAGATTCGCCGATTTGCCTGCTTCCTTCCCGGCTGAGCAAAATTACCGCGCCAATAGCATCGCCCTCGCAGATGATCGTCTGCACGATCTCTCCATCATACTCATTATCTCCGTGCCCGAGAATCCGGATAAACTTCTTTTCACCTTTCCGCGCCAGAATCGCTTCCCGGTCATTGATCGCATCCTCCAGTTCCCGGTGCAGGGATTTGCCGAGCAGATCCTTCTTGGAGATTCCCGCGACCGCGATGATCTGATCCCGGTCACAGACGCACACGCCACAACCGAGACTTGCTGCGATCGCATCAACATACTCCTGCGCAAATGCAGAAAGCTCTCCGATTGGTGAATATTTTTTCAGGACGATTTCACCATCCTTGTCGGTAAATATTTCCAATGGATCGCCTTCCCGAATCCGTAACACGCGCCGGATCTCCTTTGGAACGACAATTCTGCCAAGCTCATCGATCCGTCTGACAATTCCTGTTGCTTTCATTTGATTATTTCCTCCTGTTCTCCTGACATACTTTCCATTTTTGTACTGTATGGGTAGTATGTGGAAAATCGAAAGAAATATTCGATTCCTATTTGAACAAATTAATAAACTTTTTTATAATACCTTGATTAACATTTTCCGTATTCGTCTGGTTGCCCTCATACCGCTTCTCTGTATATCCGGTGATCTTGCCTACCAGTCTTTCTCCGTTCTCCGAATCAACAAACTCATCGGCATCGATCTTCTCGATCATTTCCATCACGCATGGCTTACCGTCGACCTCCAGATATTTTGCGATCACCTGAAAGATATCATTGTCGATATATTCCAGTTTGGACTTCTGTCCCTTATGTCGAAGCACCTTACGTGAGATACAGTTTTCGCACTATGCAATTGTTTCCTCTGCCTCTTTTTTGTCATAGATTTCTCTTTATTTTACTGCAGTTTACGGATTGCATTCACAGTAATGTCATACTGCTCCTTTACTTTTTCAAACATCACATCTGTACCATCTAACTCTTTTGCACGAAGCTTCTCCGTCAGCGCTGAACTTACCTCATACAGCTTGTCAAATCCGAGATTAACACAGACACCTTTGAGCGTGTGTGCTGCACGAAATGCACTATCCACATCCTTCTCCTTAAGTGCTGCCTCCAATGTCTCATAAGACTTGTCGTTCAAAAATTTGATTGCAAACCGCTGCACCATCTGCTCGCTGCCGAGACGGCTCAATACCTCATCAAAATTTGATCCCATCTCCTCATAGCATGCTCTTACTTCCATTCCTGTACTCCTTTCATGTCGCTAAATGCTGTCTCTGGGTTTAACCCGTATTTCTCTATAATCTTCCTTGTTGTTCCATCTTTCTGCATCTCATTCAATGCCTGTGCCAATTTCCCAATCACTTCGTTATCGCTTCCCTTTATAAACGCGATTCCAAGTTCTGAATTATACAAACTCTCGTCCAGAATCCGGTAAGCATCCGGATCGGTCTCTACAAATGTACGAAGCGCACTTTCATGCCCGGCAATCGCATCCACATATCCTTTTCTGAGACTCGCGTAAATCTCATCCATAGAAGAAAAGCTGAACAGATCCCCCACCTGTGGTGTCGCCGGATTGTTCTGATTTAAAAATTCCCGTTCTGGTTTACTCGTCGCCTGTACTGCTACACGCGTTCCTTCAAGATCGGATAGTTGAAAAATATCACTGTCCGCATGCACCACAACAACCTGCCGACTGTTCAGATACGGTCCAACCCATGTATACTCTTCTTCCCGACCAGTCATCGTGAAGCTACCCCACAGACAATCCACGCTTCCTTCCTCCAGATATTCGTCCTTGTCCTCCCACACGATCTGTGTAAAGACCGGCTCGTATCCGATGCGGCGGCATGCCTCCTGCGCAAGCTCGACATCCACGCCTGCAAATTCACCATCCTCGTTGATATAATTAAACGGTTCATAGCTGTCACTGCCAATCACCAGCTGCGGCAGTTTTGACGACTGCTGTGTGCTTTCTGTCGCGGTTGATCCACAGCCCGCAAGCAGTACACACCCCGTCATACATGCAGCTATGATCTGACGAAGTTTCTTCATTCTCATTGGTTCTCCCCCTCTTTTTTCTCCCTACAATATTTTCTTATCATCGCGAACATCTTCTGCTCATCGAGTGGCTTTGACAAATGTTCACTCATCCCCGCTTCTTTGCTCTGCGTTGCCCGAAAATCCTGCATTGTATTATCTTTACTATTATCCCCTTTTTCTGTCTCAGGCGCAAGTAAAAATCGAAACTCGATTGAAAGGTCGTCCCCACGCCCTCTTCACTTGTAAAAGAAATCGTTCCACCAGCTCTTTCGCGATGGAAAGTCACACCGGCTGCGGCTGCCTGCGTCTCAACAAGCTCTCCCATCGTCTCTCCGCCATGCAGATGAACTCCAACACTCTCTGGAATGATCTGATATTGTTTTTCTATGTATTCGGTGTTTTTTCGTGCATATCGATAATGAATCATACGAAAAAATGATACAAACAGCAAGTACAACAAAACCGCGTACGCCATTGTCGTTGTACGATATGTAAACACTTCGCCCGACGTATAAAATACATACAGATGATTGTCCTTGTAGCTCCGACGCATGACATACCATGTCTGTCTGTCCGTCCGACTTTATCTTCTGCATCGTATTATCGTCCCAGCCCTGTTTTTCCGCTGTCTCTACGACTGTTCCTGAAATGGTTTTATTTTTCTTTGTTTCATCATTACTATTTATGATAGAAGCGCCATCAGTGATAATGATGGTCGCCTCCATCGTAAAGTTATTTCCTGATAATAACGTATCTAACGATAATTCGTTATCTACTTCCTTATAGCCGGTGACATCCTCATAACAAAGCACCAATCCCGGCTGATCTTTCCGCGCCACAACCGCATACGCATAGGTTTTCTCATCCATCTCCGCATGCGAGAGCACCGATTTATTTTTTTATGTAAGAATTTCCCGAACTTCCGTGGTTGACAAATAATCCTTCCACATGGAATACTGGTTCGTGTCCGACTCTCCGACCGCATTCAGGTTCTTATCTTACATGTCGCATTACAGTATAAACATCAAATCTCCATAAGAAGGCATTGGCCACATCTCCTTATCGACGACCATCTCCAATGCGTCGACTGGAGTACGAAGTTCTGTCATGGCTGGCATGATCACATCCAGACAATATCTTGCACGTTCCGGACCTTCTTCCTTCTTCTCGATCTCAGCTGTTACCTCTGCCAGATGATTAAGTGCCTCATAGCTTTCTGCAAGCAGAGCTGATGTCTTCTCCAGAAGCTTCTCCTGTACGCTTACATTGTAAGTCTTGCCAGCTGCACGTACCTGGTTGACAGATTCTGCAAGTACGGTTGTGTATTTGACAACCGCTGGAATGATCTGCTTCGTTGCCATATCGATCATCGTTCTTGCCTCAATGTTGATTGCCTTCGCATAAATCTCATACTGGATCTCCGCTCTTGCCTCAAGCTCTGCCTTTGTAAATACCTTGAAATGCTCAAACATATCAATAGCTGCATCCGTCGTAAGCGCCGGAATTGCATCGACCATTGTCGGAAGGTTTGGAAGTCCTCTGCGCTTTGCTTCCTCCTGCCACTCCTTGGAATATCCATTTCCGCTGAAGATGATACGCTTATGCTTTTCTGTATATTCTACAATCAGCGCGTTTAATTCCTTGTCGAAATCCTCTGCCTTCTCCAGTCTGTCGCAGGCTTCTTCAAATGCCTCCGCTGCGATCGTGTTTAAAACGACGTTGCAGTTTGACAGAGAATCCTGGGAACCAAGCATACGAAACTCGAACTTATTTCCTGTAAAAGCAAATGGTGATGTACGGTTACGGTCAGTTGCGTCCTTGCGGAAATCTGGAAGCGTTGTAACACCCGTTGCAAACTTCTCACCCTTGATACTATGGGTTGCCTCTCCATTCTTCAGAATCTGGTCAAGCACATCCTCGAGCTGGTCGCCAAGGAATACGGAGATGACCGCTGGTGGTGCTTCATTGCCCCCCAGTCTCTGATCGTTTCCGACATCAGCCGCGGATACACGAAGTAGATCTGCATGCTCATCAACCGCCTTTAAGATACATGCAAGTACAAGAAGGAACATTTTATTCTCATGTGGATTCTTGCCTGGATCAAGCAGGTTAACTCCATCGTCAGAAGTGAGTGACCAGTTATTGTGCTTACCGGAACCATTTACCCCTGCAAACGGCTTCTCGTGAAGCAGGCAGCGCATACCATGACGACTTGCAACCTTCTTCAAAATACGCATCATGATCTGGTTGTGATCCTGTGCGATATTGACCGGTGCATAGATCGGAGCCAGCTCGTGCTGTGCCGGAGCAACCTCGTTGTGCTGTGTCTTCGCAGCGACGCCAAGCTTCCAGCACTCCTCATTGACTTCCTTCATATATGCACTGACACGCTGACGGATCGTACCAAGATAATGGTCATCCATCTCCTGTCCCTTTGGTGGCATCGCACCAAACAATGTACGTCCAGTGTAGATCAGGTCCTTACGCTTTAACCATTTTTCTTTATCAACAAGGAAATATTCCTGTTCGGCACCAACGGATGGTGTCACACGTTTTGCAGTTGTATTTCCAAATAATCTTAAGATACGGAGTGCCTGCTTATTAACTGCCTCCATCGAACGAAGCAATGGTGTCTTCTGATCGAGTGCCTCGCCAGTGTATGAACAGAATGCGGTTGGAATACAAAGGATCCCGCCTGCAGAGTCATGACGTACAAACGCTGGAGATGTACAATCCCATGTCGTATAACCTCTTGCCTCAAATGTCGCACGAAGTCCGCCGGATGGGAATGAAGATGCATCTGGCTCTCCCTGGATCAGCTCCTTACCGGAGAACGATAACAATACCTTTCCATTTTCCTTCGGTGCTGTGATAAATGCATCATGCTTTTCAGCAGTCACACCGGTCATCGGCTGGAACCAGTGACTGAAATGTGTTGCCCCCTTCTCGATCGCCCACTCCTTCATCTCGTGGGCTACCACATCCGCGATCTCCAATGACAATTCCTTGCCCTCTTCAATCGTCTCCTTGAGTTCTTTGTAAACCTTCTTCGGAAGTCGTTCTTCCATGACCGCGTCGTTAAATACGTCACAGCCAAACAGCTCTGTTACGTTTACATTTTCTTCCATGTTGTCTTCTAAACCTGTCCTTTCACGTTTCCTTAATTAATTTTGAAAGTTCTCCCCTTGTATTATTATTTTTTTTATAGTATATTTTATGAAGTTTGCTTTGTCAAACAATATAATAGGTAATATGCCGCTATTTTGAATCATCTGGCGGCATTTTTATTCAGGAGGGAAAATATATATGCAGCGAGAATCTTTCAAATCCCGCCTTGGTTTTCTGCTTGTATCGGCAGGATGCGCCATCGGTATTGGAAATGTGTGGCGTTTTCCATATGTTGCAGGGGAAAACGGAGGCGGTCTTTTTGTGCTCTTTTACCTGATCTTTCTGGTAATTATGGGGCTCCCGGTTTTAACAATGGAGTTTGCAGTCGGACGTGCGAGCCGCAAGAGTGCGGTGCTTGGATACAAGGCACTCGAAAAGCCCGGCAGCAAATGGCATATCCACGGCTGGTTTGCCATGGCTGGATGCTATCTGCTGATGATGTATTACACAACCGTATCCGGCTGGATGCTTTCTTATTTTTATAAGTTTGCCACAGGTGCTTTCCATTCTGGTATGGACACCGACGCGACATCTTCCGTATTCACAGATCTGCTCGGTGATCCGCTTCAGATGACGATCTGGATGGTCATTATCGTAGTCGCAGGATTTCTCATCTGCAGCCGCGGCTTGCAGAACGGATTGGAACGGATCAGTAAGTTCATGATGCTGGCATTGCTTGCACTGATCGTGATCTTAGTTGTACATAGTCTGACATTATCCGGTGCAAAGGAAGGCCTGAAGTTCTACCTTGTACCAAATGCAAAAACCGTATCCGAGGTCGGTCTTCGAAATGTGATCTCTGCGGCTATGAACCAGTCGTTCTTCACTCTGAGTCTGGGTGTTGCGGCAATGGAAATCTTCGGAAGCTACATGAGCAAAGACAATACGCTTGCCGGGGAGGGCGTCCGTATCTGTGCTCTCGATACATTTGTTGCAATCATGGCAGGACTGATCATCTTCCCGGCATGCTTCAGCTATGGCGTGGAAGTCGGTGCCGGTCCAAGTCTGATCTTCGTCACACTGCCAAATGTATTTGTAAATATGGCAGGCGGAAGAATCTGGGGAACACTGTTCTTCCTGTTCATGACATTTGCCAGCTTCTCGACGGTCATCGCCGTATTCGAGAACATCATTTCTTTCTGTATGGATATGTTCCACATCAGCCGGAACAAAGCATCGCTTATCAACTGCGTTATCATCCTGATCGCGAGCATGCCTTGTGTCCTTGGCTACAACGTATGGAGCAATGTGCGTCTGATCGGCGGTCGTGACGTACTCGACACGGAAGACTTCTTAGTCAGCAACCTGCTGTTGCCGCTTGGTTCACTCGTCTATCTGTTGTTCTGTGTTACCAAATGGGGATTTGGATTTGATAACTACATTGAAGAGGCAAATACCGGAAAAGGGCTTAAAATCAGCCGGAAATTAAAGCCGTATTTCCAGTTTATACTGCCGGTTTTGATTCTGATCATTCTGATTCAGGGATTGCTGTAGCCGGATCCGGGGAGATCGTTATACTACATTTTAAATAAAGCGAAAAGGATTTTACTGACATGGAAAAGCTCAAATATATAAAACCGAAACTTTTTAGCACTATGAAAACATATACAAAGGAACAGTTTGTGAAGGATATCGTCGCAGGTATCATCGTGGCGATCATCGCATTGCCTTTGTCGATTGCACTTGCCATTGCCTCCGGTGTCAATCCGGAGCAGGGCTTATACACCGCAATCATCGCAGGATTCTTCATCTCCCTGCTCGGTGGCAGCCGCGTGCAGATCGGCGGTCCTACCGCAGCATTCGTTGTTATCATCTACGGCATCATCGCCCAATATGGCATGACCGGACTTACAATCGCTACTTTTTTGTCCGGCATCATCATGATCATCATGGGACTGTGCCATTTCGGCAATCTGATCAAATTTATCCCGAAAACGATCACGGTCGGCTTTACATTTGGTATTGCCATCGGCATCTTCGCCGGACAGCTCAAGGACTTCTTCGGTCTGTCCATGGGAGCTGTGCCATCCGAATTTGTTGATAAATGCGCTGCCTATGCGAAAGCATTCCACACGATTGACTGGATGACGTTCGGTATCGGTATGCTCGCGCTGCTGATCCAGATCTTCTGGCCGAAGGTATCTGCGAAGATTCCGGGCAGCCTGATTGCAATTCTCGTAACCACACTGATTGTCCAGCTCGGCAAGCTTCCGGTAGCTACGATCGGGGATCTGTACACGATTAAGGCAGGTTTCCCGAAATTCGCTGCCCCGCAGCTTTCGTTCGCACTGGTGAAAGAGCTGATCTCACCGGCATTTACAATCGCAATCTTGGCTTCGATCGAATCGCTGCTTTCCTGTGTTGTATCCGATGGTATGATCGGTGGACACCACCGCTCGAATGCGGAGTTAGTCGGTCAGGGCGTCGGTAACATCATGTCGTCTCTCTTCGGCGGTATCCCGGCAACCGGAGCGATCGCCAGAACCGCAGCCAATGTCAAAAACGGCGGACGTACACCAATCGCTGGTATCGTCCATGCGATCACCCTGCTGTTGATCCTGCTATTCCTGATGCCGTATGCATCTATGATTCCGATGACCTGTCTTGCCGCAATCCTGATCATGGTTGCCTACAACATGAGCGGCTTCAAGACATTTGGCCACATGATCAAAACCGCACCGAAAAGCGATATTCTCGTCCTGATCACCACTCTGCTTCTGACGGTACTCTTCGATCTGGTTGTGGCTATCGAGATTGGTATGGTCATGGCAGCATTCCTGTTCATGAAGCGAATGTCTGATGTCGGCGAAGTGAAACCATGGATCTACAAGGAAGATCTGGACAAAAATGAGATCTCCGAGCACACTGACCTGAAGAATGTACCACGCAACACAATGGTATATGAAATTCTCGGTCCGATGTTTTTTGCGGAGACAAATGACTACCTTGCATTTACACACGAAAAACACAAGAATGTTCTGATTCTTCGTATGCGCGATGTCCCGGCTATGGACATCACCGGGCTGGAATCACTGGAAGAGGCATACACGACATGCCAGAAGAAGGGCATCCATTTACTGCTTTCCCACGTGAACGAGCAGCCGCGCCATGTAATGGAGAAAGCCGGCTTCGTAGAAAAACTCGGTGAAGAGAACTTCTGTGATAATATTGACGTTGCGTTAAAGAAAGCGGCAACGTTTGATAATTAAGCATTCCGCTTACCATAACAAAAAGCCCCGATTGCGTCTGTGGACATATTTCCAATCACACCGGACTGCAACAGGGGCTTTTGTATTATATAATTGCTTTGGTTTTCTCCATCACATCCTGCAGGATCTTCAGGTTGTGCATGGTATCATTTGTCTCCAGTGAATGGTTGGCATTCTCGTAGACATGCATCGGAACGCCCTGCGCTTCACTCATCTGAATCACCGCAGGCACATCACTCCACGGATCAGCCGTCCCGATAAATGCAACCGCATGCTTCGGTGCAAAGGTATAGGTTGCTTCAAGCGGCGTGTATAAGATATGTCGAAGTGCCGATGCCGTTCCCGCTTCTTCGAGCTTCTGTGCATAGGCTGATGCGATTATCGTACCAACGCTCTTCGATACAAACAGCACTTCTGCATACGCTGTAACATCGACCCCGGCAAGCTGTTCTTCCGCCTGTGCATACAATGCATGGAAAGCTGCCTCCATCTTCTCTTTGTTCCCGCGGATATTTCCCGCCTGATAATCGTATTTCAACGCAATCTGTTCATAGCCTGCCTCGCCAGCCAGCTTCCGGCTGTAATATAGGAGCGGCTTGTCCGCATGATACCCGATTCCCGGAAAAAATATTGCTAATTTCTTCATAGATTTGTTCCTCGTTTTTCATTTTGATTTGGTATTAGAACTTCCCATCCGCATCCGGAATTGACGGATCTTCGTTCAGAATTGTTTCGTTCTCAAACAAAGGATGCCATTCCAGTTTTTTGTATGTAAATGACGCTTTATACGTCTCAAACTCCGAAGCGGAAACCTCCTGATAATAACCACTATAGTTTTCATCCCTCATTTGTCTTAGCAGAAAATCATAATCATAATTATCGTAATTGACTGTTCCATCCGAACCGCCATACACATACCATGTAGTGGCAATTACCTTGTAATATTTTTCACCACCACCTGTATCGATTTTCAAATATCCCACGCCTCCGCTAGACTCGTTATCCATATAATCAGAAATCAGTTCAAACTGGCTGTCTACTTTATCATACAAAAAATCTTTTGCCTGATCCGACAGATACAGATCCCTTTGGTAATATGTAACGATTCCGTCAATGTCATCCCGTTCATAGGTGTGTCGTATTTCAATCTGTCTTGTCTCACTGTTCCAATATCCAAAGTAAATGTCTTCCATGCCATCTCCATTGATATCCGCCACGGCATAAAAACAATTCTTCCGCTCATATGGAGCCAAAGACTCGCCAACCTCCGCGTCGTCTCCCCGTGTACCACTTCCGGTTGTACGATAACTATCTACATTTTGACGCGTCTCTTCCAATTTCAAGTCAACCCAAGAAACCTCTTCAGTTGTTGCCTCCTGTACGGGTACCGGTCCATCCTCCCACATAAGTGCGCCACTGCCATCCTCTTCTTCTATTGCTACAATGTGCTTTTCCGGTTCGGACGATGCATGATGGATCCCCAGACCGATGCCGACAACCGCTGCAACTCCGACAACTCCAACTGCCACTTTTCCGCCAACCGTACCAAGGAATTTTGCGCTTCCCTTTGCGGATGCTTTCGCTACTGCACCTGTAGCTCCGCCTGCCTGTCCGGTTACCGCTGCACCTGCAGCACTACATGCCTGTCCTGCAATACCACCTGCCTGTCCCATTACCGCAGATGTTCCTGCCACGCCACCAGCCTGTCCGACCATCGCGATTGCACCAGCCGCACTTCCTGTGATTCCGACATGCGCGATGCCCGTCACTTTTCCAATATAATTCTGGAACAAAATATACAGCCAAGGTGTATCCTTCAAGCTGAATTTATGCGAATTCTCCTGTTTTACTTCATATGCCGGTGCCTGTCCATACGCCGTGATTGCAGAAAGCAAGGCTGTCCGTGTCTGTCCGAGGGTATGCTTTACCACCCGCGTCGTACAACCGGTTTTTTCTACGATCACAGGTACACTCTCGCCAAAATAATAATACGACCGGAATACGATCTTTTCCATCGGCGATAACGCCTCGATCACAGCCTCTACTTTCTCTGTAAATACGCGATCCTCAGATAATTCCTCCGTAATTGCGAGAGCTTCATCCTCCGCCGCATAATCATAGAACGGCATATCCAAACTGCTATCTGCTGATTCCACAGTCTGTGCATTTACAGAATTCATCTCTGACTGCATGTCAGAGTTTCCTGTCGGTACAGCATTTCCCTTTAAGTACTCCAGAGCTTCCTCGTTAGCAAGCTTTGCACTCCACGCATAAAACGCCTCCGTCTGCGGAAGCGTCTGTACATTCGCATAGATTTTCTCATATACCTTCGGCATCAGTTCTGCCGCAGTGTTCTCATCTGGAATAATTGTGTGCAGCATCGTATAGACCGTCTGTGATGTCACATAATAAAAGCTCTCATATCCGCTGAAATCTCCAGACCGAAATTTCTCAATTTGTTCTGTAATAATTGGTTCCATCTGTACTCCCTTTACCTTTTTATCTGATAAATATTCTGTTCCAAACACCTTACACTTTGAAAATATACAATATAAGGTCATTTTATCGGGCGTCAAGCATATTTTATCATGCAATTACGCCGATTAAAACGTCATTTTCGTGTTTTATTAGGCGGTCAAGCACATTTTATCATGCATTTCCGCCGATTAGAACGCAGTTTTCGTGCTTTATCGGGCGGAAACAGGATTAAACTACAAATAAGAAGAGACTAATTACGCCTCTTCTTTACTTCCCATCACCTTCAACGGTCCGATCACATAGGTAAGCGCACCCATATAGATCACCATCCCGTGTTCACATTCTACCACACTTCCCGGCTCCGGGTACGCTAACTTCATCCGGATATCCCCATCCACGATCAGGAATTTGCTGCAGTCTCGCGAATCCATCGCCCGCCACGGTGCATCATAGTACCGCGTCCGGAAGAATGCCCACACCGTCGCCGGACTTACGACCGCATCCTCGCCGCCACCGAAGACGAACACATCCCCCGGCGAAACCATCACCGGCTTGACGCGCCCATGCAGCCCGGAAGAAAGCTTCTTCTGATTGCGGATCGTACCGTTCTTCGGGTTTTCGTCCATGTAAAACCAGATACCGTCCATATTCTGGAACCGTCCATGTCTGCGGCTGATCGTCGTTGCATGCATCGGGATATCCGGCGTATGCTCCTTCGACATCCGTCCAACCTCCCAGACGACCTGATTGTCCAGCAAATAGATATTCAATTGTCCATTTTCAATTACGATTAAATTATTTTCCATCCTACCATATATCCGTATCGAGATCCGGAAGCTCCGCGAGAAATGCGTCAATCTCCGGCAGGTCAAGCTCCAGCAGCACCTTGCGCGCATAGCGGCATAACTCATCCGGATCGAATTCCTCCGATTCCGTATCAAGCATATTGTTCAGTTCCGCATCATCCAGAATAAACAGGATCACACTCTCAAACAGGTTCTTCGCACACAAAGGTTCCATATGTGCCAGCGTAAGCATCTCGTCGATCTGCTCATGATCCATGCTCAGATGCAGTCCCAGCGAGATAATCTTGTTCCGCGTCGGATACCATTTGTTCTGCCGTATCGCAGACACGCACTGCCGCAGCGACGACGACCAGCCCTGTCCCTCTGCCAGATTCGCCACGCTCGACGAATACCGCTGGTAATTGATCGTCACATACATTTTCACATAGGCATAAAACTTCTGATATGCTGAGGAGAATGTTGCGATATTGTCATAGATGAACTGCGTTAAGGCATCTGCATTCTCCACCTGTGATAACTGCTCGGCAAACTGTGCCGTATTGATATCCGGGATTTCCATATCTGTATCCGCCGTCATGTTCTCCTTAATCTGCGACAATATGTAATCATAGGCGGTCAGTCCATACGCTTCCCCGCGCTTTTCAGATGCACTGTTTCCGAAACCATCCATTTCAACCCTGTGGTTTAACACATAGATACACACGCAGTCTTCCAAGCTCTTCGAATAAAGCTCCGGGTACTGCCCATATCGCCGCAGAAGCTGGTTCATCTTCTCTAAGTCATACTCCGCTGCCATACCGATTCGAAGAAATGTCTCGCGGTTCTTCGGGATCGCGCCCTTGCACCATTTGTCGACCGACACCCGGCTCACGCGGCACCGCTTCGCAAATGCAGACTTCGTAAGCCCGCTCTCTGCAAGGATTTCCTGCATCTTCTGCATCCACAGCTCCTGCTGTGACTGTAGCAACGGAAAGATCCGCGCTTTCAGTTCTTCGAGGTCCTCACATCTTCCGATCTCTTCTCTTATCAATCTTGTCTCAAATCCATTTTCTTCCATATATTATCCTGTACATCATCCTGTGAGATGCCTGTCACAGGCACCCATTTACTCCATTGACTGTTCCTTGTACGCCTTACGGATCGGAACAATCGGCAACGCCATAAACACGAATATCGAAATAAAAAATGCAACCAGACCGGTCACAATATCATACGGAAACGGCAGAATGATCCAGCCCCATTTTGCAATCTTTCCCGCCATCTTCACCGCAGTTTTGATTCCTCCGAAAAAGTATGAGATCAATCCGATCATCACACCATATCCACACATCGTTATACTCCATCTGCTCTGTGTGGCGAGGTTGATCACGAACCCCAATACTGTCATACAAGTTGCTCCAAGTGCAATATACTGCGCAATTTCCAATCTTTTCATTTTTACCTCTCCTTTGTTCGTTTGTTTTTCAGCTCTTGCTGATGTCCTTATATTACATGAACAAAGGAATGGTGTTTTCAGGCAAAGTTTACACTTATCTGTAACAGCTCCGCAAAGCCACGCAAATACATCACATACGTAAAAAGGGCACATCAACTATGCCCTTTTTACGCTTATCATCTATGCATTTCTTCCAAGCTCAAATGCTTTGTGGTTGAGTGCACGGAACTTCTCCGCAACGATTGCGTCGATTGCTTCCTCCCATGCATGCGCCGGAATCTCCGAGAAATACTTCGAAAGTCTTCCCATGAGTGCGATATTAACCGCCTTGGCAGAACCCGCCTCCTCTGCGATCGCGAGGAAATCCTTCGCATCGACATTCGCACCGGCTGCCTCCATCTTAGAGACAAGCTCCTGTGGATACTCCGCAGCGCCTGTGATGACCGGCATCGGCTCTACCTCCTGTGTATTCACGATGATCTGTCCACCCTTCTTCAGGTAGGAAATCCATCTTGCCGCTTCGAGCTTCTCAAATGCGACAATCGCATCTGCCTCGCCCTTGTCAATGACCGGTGAATACACCTTCTCACCATATCTTACATATGTGACAACGCTTCCGCCACGCTGGCTCATACCATGCACCTCGGAAACCTTCACATCAAAATTCTGTGAGAGCAGCACATGTCCTAATATCTTGCTGGCAAGCAACGTACCCTGTCCGCCGACACCGACGATCATAATATTCTTTGTTTCCATCTTACCTGCCCTCCTTTGCTGCCGGACACAATGCGCCGAATTTACACATCTGTGTACATACTTCACAACCGATACACAACGTTGTATCGATCACTGCCTTCTTATCCCGCACGGAAATCGCAGGACATCCGATCTTCATACACATCTTACAGCCGACACATTTATCGGTATCCACCTTGATTGGCGGCTTATGTACCGTACCCTTGATCATAACACACGGACGGCGGCTGATAATGATACTTGGCTCCTCTGCGGCAAGCTCTTCCTTCACGACACGCTCCACCTCTGCGAGATCGTACGGATCAACAACTGTGACACGGTTGAATCCAAGTGCTGCACAGAGCGCTTCGAGATTCACCTTACCGGCCGGTTCACCACGCAGATTCTTACCGGTTGTCGGATTCTGCTGGTGTCCGGTCATACCTGTGATTGAATTATCCAGGATAATCACGGTCGAATTGCTCATATTGTAAGCGATATCTGTAATACCGGTAATACCGGAATGAATGAAGGTCGAATCTCCGATTACACCGACACTCATCTTCTCGCCCTGTTCGCCCATCGCTTTATTAAAGCCATGCAGACCGGAGCAAGACGCACCCATGCAGACATTTAAGTCCATCGCATTCAACGGTGCCACGGCGCCCAATGTATAACATCCGATATCACCATAGACCATACACTTTAATTTCGAAAGGATGTAGAAGATTCCACGGTGTGGACAGCCCGCACACATAACTGGTGGACGTCCCGGAATCTCATCGGCAAGTGCCAGCTCTTCCGGTGCATCTCCGCCAAGTGCCGTACGCACCAGATTCTGTGAGAATTCGCCACAGATCGGGAATGTCTCTTTGCCGACAACTTCCAGACCGAGCTTTCTACAGTGATTCTCAATAAATGGATCTAACTCTTCCAAGACTACAACCTTATCCACATGCTCTGCAAAGTCTAAAATCAGCTTCTCTGGAAGCGGCCAGATCATACCAAGCTTCAGATAGCTTGCATTATCGCCATACACTTCCTTTGCGTACTGATACGATGTGGAGCTTGTGATAAATCCGATGGATGTATCTCCCATCTCCACGCGGTTCAGATCACAATTCTCAGCAAATGCGATCAGATCCTTTGTCCGCTGCTCCACGCGCACATGCGCATCGCGGGAATTCTTCGTCATCATAACCTTTGTCGGATCCTTCTTGTAAGGAACCTGCTCTGGAACGATCCGCTCCTCCGTATTTACAACACTCTGTGAATGTGCTACACGCGTGCACATCTTAAGGAATACAGGTGTATTGAACTTCTCAGATAATTCGTACGCACGCTTTGCAAATACGCGCGCTTCCTCTGAATCTGCCGGCTCTAACATCGGCACCTTTGCAGCTTCAGCATAGTGTCTGGAATCCTGCTCATTCTGGGAAGAATGCATACCCGGATCATCTGCCACGCAGACAACCAGACCTGCATTTAATCCCTGATAAGAGATCGTGAACAATGGGTCTGCTGCCACATTCAATCCAACATGCTTCATTGCCGTTGCACTTCTGACTCCACCCAGACTCGCGCCATGTGCCACTTCCATAGCCACCTTCTCATTTGGTGCCCACTCACAATAGATCTCATCGTATAAAGCGGCTTCCTCTGTGATCTCTGTACTCGGTGTACCCGGATAACTGGAAATCACTTTGCATCCGGCTTCGTACAGACCGCGTGCAAGTGCCTTATTCCCTAACATCAATTCTTTCATTTATAATTTACTCCTTTTGTTCTTTATGCCTCATTTTCCTTCTCTACCAACTTGTCTGCGCCGTACATCTCACGCAGTTTCGGCTTCTCGATCTTTCCGGTCGCATTACGCGGAATCTCATGGAAAATAATCTGCTTTGGTCTCTTATATCTTGGAAGCTCCAGACAGAAGTTCTCGATTTCTTCCTCTGTGCAGGTCATGCCATCCTTGATCTCGATGATCGCAGCGGTCTTCTCGCCCAACCGGCGGTCTGGAAGTCCAATAACTGCCACGTCCTTGATCTTGTCATGCTTGCGCAGGAAATCCTCGATCTGTACCGGATAAATATTCTCGCCTCCACTGACGATGACATCCTTTTTCCGGTCAACAAGGAAATAAAATCCATCCTCATCCTGTCTTGCCATATCTCCGGTGAACAACCAGCCGTCCTTGATTGTCTCCGCGGTTGCTTCCTCATTTCTATAATAACAGGTCATCACGCCCGGTCCCTTGACACAGAGCTCTCCGACTTCGCCCTGTGGGACTGTCACACCGTTCTCGTCCACGATCTTACATTCCCAACGGTAACCCGGCACACCGATCGCACCGACCTTATGGATATTCTCCACACCCAGATGCACGCAGCCCGGTCCGGTTGACTCGGAAAGTCCATAGTTCGTATCGTACTGGTGATGTGGGAAATATTCTTTCCAGCGCTTGATCAGCGATGGCGGTACCGGCTGTGCACCGATATGCATAAGCCGCCACTGCGAAAGCTCATAATCCTCTAACTTCAGGTCCCCGCGGTCTAACGCGTCCAGAATATCCTGTGCCCACGGAACGAGCAGCCAGACGATCGTACAATGCTCACTCGACACAGCGGAGAGAATCGTCTCCGGTTTTGTGCCCTTTAAGAGCACAGCCTTGCTGCCTGCCACCAGACTTCCCATCCAGTGGAACTTCGCACCGGTATGGTACAGTGGCGGGATACACAGGAACGTATCATCCCGGCTCGTGCCGTGATGCTTCTGCTCCATCTGTGCGGCCTGTGTTAAGCTCTGGTGTTTATGTAAAATTGCCTTCGGGAATCCGGTCGTTCCGGATGAAAAATAAATCGCTCCAAAATCATCGTCTGTGATCTCCACATTTGGTGCATGGCTCGAACAATCTGCTACGAGCTGATGATAGCTCTCTGCGAATTCCGGACAGTTATCCCCGACATAGATCAACAGTCTTCCCTTGGAAAGCCGCTCTGCATTTGTCTCGATTCGTCCGATGAACGCCGGGCCAAACACGATCATATCAACCTCTGCGAGCTCTGCACAATATAAAATCTCTTCTGCATCATACCGGAAATTAAACGGCACGGCGATGGCTCCTGTCTTCAGAACGCCGAAATAAATCGGCAGCCATTCCAGACAGTTATACATCAGGATTGCGACCTTATCGCCCTTCTTGATGCCTCGCCCGATCAGCATGTTGGCAAACCGGTTTGCCTTCTCATCGAAGACACTCCATGTAATCTCTCTTCGATACGGCTCAAATCTCGATGGCTGTATCAGCTCGAACTCCTTCCACGAAGTTCTTCTCGTATCCGGCTCATCCGGATTCAACTCCACCAGTGCAACCTCATCCGGGTACAATCTGGCATTTCTCTCTAGGTACTCTGTAACTGGCATTTTCTTTTGCGACTCCTTAATTTTATATATATTCGCGCACGGCTTCCATCAGTTTCCTTGCACTGACAGGTTTTTGAAGCCTTGCTTTCATTCCATATTCTTCTCCATGAAACTCATCGTCTGCATATAACCGGGAAGACAACGCAATCACCGGGACAGTCCTTCCATCCTCGCGAAGCTGTCGTATCCCCATTGTTGTTGCATAACCATCCATAAACGGCAATCCCATATCCATCAATATCAGATCATAGTAATGCGCCGGTGACCGTTCAAACATGCAGATTGCATCCTCTCCATTGATCGCACGGTCAACAACAAGTCCACGTTCTGTCAAAATCTGCTCCTCAATCGAAGCGGTAATATCATTATCATCTACAACCAGCACATGCTGTCCGGAAAACATCGTTTTCCTCTCGCGCGCAGATTCCCAATCGCTCCAGTCAAAATACTGGATCTCTCCTTCGGCATCCTTGGACTCTGTTCCATATCGCAGTTTCATTCCAACTGTAATCTTCGTCCCATGACCAGTCTTTGTCTCAACCTCAATCTCTCCATCCAGCAGACGAACCAAATTCTGCACGATCATCAACCCCAAGCCAGAGCCTTCCACACGCTCAATCCGGTCTGAATGCTCTCTTGCAAATGGCTCGAACATAATCTTCCGAAACTCCTCAGACATACCGACTCCATTGTCCTGCACATAAAATTCAAAGTATCCGGTCGTTTCGTCCATCGGTTTCTCTTTGATCCCACAAAATATCTCGCCCTGATATGGCGTATAATCAATTGCATTTTGCAATAAATTCAACAATATCTGCTGCATCTTCTCCACATCGCCAATCACATTGCGATGGTAAAGCTGTGCCATGTCCAGATGCATTGTGTGCCGCCGAAGCCGCATGGATGGCTTGACAATATCAAGCGTATTTCTCCACAGATTTTCTACAGATGTCTGCTGCATCTGCAACAGCGTCGTACCCTGCTGTATCGCGTCTGTATTGATCATCTGACGCACCATACGGAAGATTGCCTTTGCTGAAAGGGAAATCTCCTCGATACACGCGGTCACACGTTCCGGATTCGTGACAAATGTCCGCGCAACGGATGCATTTCCGACGATCATGTTGATCGGCATCTGCAATTCCTCGTTCAGCCGCTTGAGATACATATTTTTGATGGCATATGCCTGCTCACTTTGCAGATATGCATCCCGAATCGCCTGCCGCTGTTTTAACTCTGCAGACTTCTTGCTGTCAATATTCATGTGGAACCAGTTCAAAATCTTCGGTTCCTCTTCCTTCCATTCAACTACCCTGAACACATCTCTGCGCCATACATTTTCTCCCGTGCATACAATATACTCGCATTCCGCGGTATCGCTCTGCTTCAGAAGCTTGCGCAGATTATCCCGCACACCGAAATTATAACGATATTCCTGATATTCTGGTGCAACCAGCTCCTGCATCTCGAAATTCTGCTGGCTGTAACTACAATTCCGTGGTACCGGAATCCCCTGCTTCTGCAAATTATCGTGCAGGATTTCAAATGTATCCGCTTCCAGATCAATCTCCTCAATCAACAACCATTCATCGCACATAGATGCGATGGCACAATTCAATTTGTCCTTTGACGATTCCTTAAAATCCCCGTTTTTATCCATTTCAAAATCCCCCATATTCTCCTTTTTTCTTATGTTTTCCTGTTCTTTATTGATAAAATACTGCCCAGAAATATGTACCATCCTGCGCTCGCGCTACGCTGACGCCAAGATACGCACAATTATCCAAATCCACGGTCCCCTGATTTTCCTCGTTCATCTGTGCAATATAAGTATCCAATGCCTGTTTTACCGTCGCGACATCTTCCTTTAAAGAAAATGTATATGTCACCCATCCGGTATTCGGTATCTTATATGTGGCAATCGCCTGATTGCCAATCTCCGTTAACGCGGCATTTAATTCATCCATGCTGGTATATACCAACGCCGCGCTTTTTGCCGCTGTCTCTTTAGCAGCAACTGTAAATTCATCCCTCTGTGTCAGAGTATTCCCCTTTGCTTCGTGCTGCTTCGCACATAAATCATAAAACTCCTGCGCATATGCAGTACAATCCACTTCCTCCATTGGACTCGCATCTATCTCCGTCTGTAAGATCTGCTGTGTCGTTGCTTCGGAAGCAGCCGTTGTCTCATCCCCATTTCGCGTCCTCTGAAAATATATAAAAGTTCCAATACCCAACAACAGAACAATACCACAGACCATACCAATCTGCTTTTTTCTATGTGCCTGCTTTTTCCGGTCTTCCTGCATATCCGCCAACATCTGAGATATTCCACTGTGCGTCATCATGGATACGCTTCCTGTTTGCTCCATCGACGTCTCGTACAATGCCTGATACAACTGTTCCGCATTTGCATACCTCTGTGCCGGATCAATTGCAAGTCCCTGCATCAAAACAGCTTCTTCCTGCGGTGCGATCACAAGTCCCATCGCAGATGGCGGCACAAGTCTGTCCTGCTTTGCCCGCTCGACGGCATGCGGCACCTTCACCCCGGTCATGCAAGTATACATCGTCGCACAAAGCGCATATACATCGGAATACGGTCCAATCTGCGCTCCCGGTGTCACCTGTTCGATTGGCGAATATCCCCCCTTTTGCACGCGGAGATAATTATAATTTCCATACATTCGCGCAGCGCCAAAATCAATCAGCTTCACCTTTCGGTCATGTGTGATCATGATATTGTCCGGGCTGATATCCCGGTGGATCACACCTCGTTTATGTACACCCGCCAACGCACGGATAACCGGACGCATGATTGCCAGAGTCTCGGACACAGATAACCTGCCTCCCCGACCTTTCACATATGCATCCAGCGACTGTCCTTCCACAAAATCCATGACAAGGTAAGCTGTGTTGTTCTCTTCAATAAACGTGTAGACATTTACCACACCAGGCTGCTCTCCCAAGGCAGCCAGCACACGACCTTCCTCAATATACTGCTGTTTCATCTTCTCGAAATTCTCACGTTTTTCACCTGCCTCGGTGTAAACATTCGGATCTCCGGGATTCCGGTAGCAGTACCCGCGCATATAGAATTCTTTGATTGCAACCTTCCGCTGCAGCTTCACATCATACCCAAGATACGTGATTCCAAATCCGCCATCTCCAAGCACCCGCTCAATGTAATATTTATTCTGTTCCAGATACGTCCCCGAAGGTAACTGATGTGCTTCCATGTGCGCTCCTGTTTTTGTCGATGATCGGTTTTATTTTATCACAACAGTCCTTAGAATTCTATCCCTTTTCTGGCAGAAATTCCCTGTTCATACGGATGCTTTTCCTTTTTCATTTCCGTGACATAATCCGCAAGTGCCAGAAGCTTGTCCGATGGATTCCGTCCGGACAGAATGAATTCGATCTGCGCCTGATTGCTCGCCAGCACTTCCATCAATGTACTCTCATCAAGTAACCCATACTTTACAGCGTGCAAAACCTCATCCAAAACAACAACCGCCTCAACCGTATTTTCCGTCCGCACGTCGTCATGCTGTTTTTTCTGTTTTGCAATCCACATTTCAACCTGCGACAGCATATCTGCAAAATATGCACGCGTCTTTGCAAGCTCTTCCTCACACATCCGGCTCACAAATCCATACATCTGCGGGGCATGCAATGTCTCGACACCAAGCCTCTGCAGCATTGCAATCTCTCCGGACGTATCATCCTTCAAAAACTGTACAAACAGTACAGGAAGTCCGCTCCCCACCGCGCGCACAGCCAGTCCCACAGCCGCCGTTGTCTTTCCTTTTCCATCTCCATGATAGATCTGAATCATTTCCGTCTCCTTTATAATCTATTACTGCTTTCTGTATTTCGAGTTTATTTCCGCTTACACAGGAATTACTTTATCCCTGCTTGATTGGTCCCAGAATTTCGTAGATTTTCTCCATATCAAGACTTTCCCGCAGAACCTGTGCCAGCTTGTCAAACTGCTGTTCCCGGTATTCCTGCAAGGTCAAATGTTCACTTTCTCCCCGTGTTTTCCCTTTGCGCGCATACAACAGTTCAATAAATGCCTCACGGAATGCAATTTCATCGAAGATGCCGTGAATATAACTGCCTGCCACAGTTCCTGCCGTATAGCCGAGTACGGTTCCTGCTGAATCGCTGACGAAAGGATAAATGGGGGTTTTAGTTTTGCCAGCAACTTCCGTCCGCCCCATGTGTATCTCATAACCGGCAATTTTCTTATTGCTGAGTGACACAAAATTCCCTTCCAGCATTCCAATCCGGTATGCGCGGTTCTCCAGTTGTTTTTCCTCTTCAAACACAGTTGTAACCGGCAGCAATCCCATACCACGCACACTACCAAGTGCACTCTCCGTCTGCAATGGGTCCATGAGTGATTCGCCAAGCATCTGATACCCGCCACAGATTCCGAACACGATGGTGCCCTTCTTCGCCAGACGCGTAATCTTTGCTTCCAGTCCGCTTTCCCGCAGCCAGAGCAGATCCTGAATCGTATTTTTGGTACCCGGAAGTAAGATTACATCCGGTTCTCCTAGTTCTGACGGCTTTGTCACATAGCGTACTGACACATCCCGCTCCATGCTGAGCGCCTGCATATCTGTGAAATTCGAGATGCGCGGGAACCGGATCACAGCCACATCAATTTCCGCCTGTATATGTGTCTCTTCCAAACTTGACGCAAGAGAATCTTCATCCTCGATATCCACATCTGCATACGGCACCACGCCGAGCACCGGCTTACCTGCCCGTTCCTCTAACATTGTAATACCCGGATCTAATATTTTCTTATCACCACGGAATTTGTTCATGATCAGACCTTTGATTCGCGCCTGTTCCTCCGGTTCCAAGAGCATCACCGTACCGATTAGCTGCGCAAATACACCCCCGCGGTCGATGTCACCAACCAGAAGCACTGGTGCATCCGCGATTTTCGCCATCCCCATATTCACGATATCATCCTGCTTCAAATTGATCTCCGCCGGACTTCCCGCGCCCTCGATCACAATGATGTCGTGATCTGCAGCAAGCTGCTCGTAGCTTTCCCTGATCACCGGAATATATTCTTTTTTCTTTGCAAAATAATCCATGGCGCGCATGTTTCCTACGACCTGTCCCTGCACGATCACCTGCGAACCCATATCGGTCGTCGGCTTAAGCAGGATCGGGTTCATCCGCACAGATGGTTCCACACCGGCCGCCATCGCCTGTACAACCTGTGCACGTCCCATCTCCAGCCCCTCACTTGTCACATAGGAGTTTAATGCCATGTTCTGGGATTTGAATGGGGCAACCTTGTAACCATCCTGTTTAAATATGCGGCAAAGTCCTGCCGCAATAAGAGATTTGCCCGCGTTGGACATGGTGCCCTGAATCATGATTGATTTTGCCATTTTGTGTCTCCTTGTCATTTAAAACTCATTTGTTCCAACGAACACTTCATATATTCTTTGATATCGATATCCTTTTTTCGAAACCGTGGAATCTGGTACAATCACATGTAAATCTACTAGCTGATCTATTATCCTTGACACAACATTCACAGATACCCCAGACAGATCCTGTATTTCTTTTTTATTAAACACAATCTGCTTCATAATCACAGGCATAATTCTATATATCGAATTTCCTTTTATCTGCTTAATTGTCTCCATATCTTCTTTGTAAATCACTTTAATTCGTTCCAGTTTGTTAGTATATGAATTGCACTGATCAATCACACACTGTAAAAAGAATTTAATATATCCTGCTACATTGCCTCTTCTACATTCCATAAGATATCTCTGATAAGATGGCTTATATAATTCGAGAATCTCTGACATGTACAAAATCGGAGTACTTTCATCCATCATTGCCATTTGTACCGGAATCAATGCCCTGCCCAGTCTTCCATTTCCATCCTTATATGCATGAATCGTCTCAAACTGCATATGGGATAAAGCAACATTTACCAACAAAGGATCTGTAAACGCATCATTCATATAATCGTATAAATTTATAAGCAATCCATAAACTTCTTCTGGAACTGGCGGAATAAATGTTGCTCCCTCAATCGTACATCCTCTTGGTCCGATCCAATTCTGTGTCGTTCGGATTTTTCCGGGCGTTCTTTGCGATCCTCTCACACTATCTAATATAATTTTATGCATTTCATTTACAAGTTCATAATTTATTTGCTTTTTCGTCTGCAAATACGTTTGCGCATATTCGATTGTTTTCTTGAGATTTTGTATTTCCTGATTATCATCTGTTTTTTCCATATATTTCAGATAAAACATTTCATCCTGAGATATCTGTGTTCCCTCAATCTGTGTCGATTTATAACTTTCATTTAATATTACGGAATCCAGGAAATAGCTGGCATCAAATTCCAACGTATTTAACAATGATTTGTATTCCCCATATTTTACATTTGCTTCCGAAATCAGTTTTAACATATCTTTATCTATTTTATAGTCCAAAGGCATACTTTTTGCTTTATATGGTTCCATATATTCACACCTCTTTTTCATTTATAGTAATATAATACCACTCAGGGTCAAAAAAATCACTGTTTTTTGAAAAAACAGTGATTTTTTGATTTTATACTTTCTTTTTTCACTACTTTATATAAATCTAAGTTTATTTTACCACATTTTTCACACGGGCCAATCTGCGGATGAATTCCTGATTCTCACTGTGGGAACGGATTCCAATACGGAAATATGTATCATCGAGTCCCTCAAAATCACCGCACGCACGAATCAAAACACCCACTTCAAGCATCCGCTCTTTCAAGTCCGGTTCATCGCGGAATAACAGGAAATTCCCATATCCATCATACACTTCCGCCACCAGCTCACGTAGCCTCGGCACAAGATACGCGCGTTCCGCCTGCAGATTCTCGCGTGTCTTCGCCAGATACTCTGTATCCGATAATGCCGCGATGCCTGCCAGCTGTGCGGGAATCGATGTATTCCACGGCTGAAGCTTCGCACGAATCCTCGACTGCAACTCTGTATCCCCGCAAGCCAGATACCCAAGTCGAAGTCCTGCCATACAGTAAATCTTCGTGAATGCACGGAGCACTAACAACCGCGGATGTTTCGCCAGATAAGGCAGCATACTATACGAAGCTTCCTCCTCTAAAAATGGCAGGAAACATTCATCCACACAGACATACGCCTGCAGCGCTTCCGCCTTTGCAAGCACGCGCAGGATCTGTTCCCGCGTAAACAATGTTCCGGTCGGATTGTTCGGATTACACAAAAATACAAGCCGGATGGAATCGTCCATTTTTGCAAGCAGTTCTTGTTCATCACTTGCATACGTTAGCTCCCCGCCGCCCGCAGCGACAGCTTCCGCATATCCGGTAAAGGTCGGCGCAATCGTGAGTGCCTTCTCGGGGATTGTCTGTCCAAGTACATACAGAAGCTCCGCTGCGCCATTTCCCGGAATAATCCGGTCTGCCGGTATCTGCTTCGCTTTCGCAATCGCATGACACAACTGTTCCGCCTTGTAATCGGGATATCTGCCAGTCAATACAACGCCCTCATGCGCCGCCTGAATACTTGCAAGCGGCATACCAAGTGGATTGACATTGATAGAAAAATCATATTCGATTGGATTTCGGTAGACATCTCCACCGTGGGTATAGTTATATTCCATGTTTTATTCCTCGCATTTTTATAAAACAGATTATTGTTTCACATATCTTTGATTCTTACTATTCGGTTTATCCGGTAACGTCATTCTGATAACCCCCAGTTCAATTGCCGGATTGATATAGTTTTTCCTAAGCGTTTCTTTCGACCGCAGTCCCAGCGCTTGCATAATAGCATTTGATGTATATGGGATATCATATTCCATCACATCTAATATACGTTTTACATATTCCGATGTTTCAGAGTCTGATTTGCGAATCTGTGCAATCACTTCGTCAAGGATCTGCCAAATCATTTCCAGCATAAATTCAATAAAATTATCTGAATTACCATTGACATGACATTGTGCGATTGCGTCATAATATTCTGCCTGGTATTTTTCTATCTGACTCTCCAATGGAATATACTCAAAAACATTTCTCCAGCGATACAGGATAGCTGTATGCCACAATCTTGCCATTCTTCCATTTCCGTCTGCGAAAGGATGAATAAATACAAACTCATAATGAAATACTGCAGACAATATAAGCGGATGAACCACACCTTCACTTTTCTTCATCCATGTAAATAAGTCATTCATCAAATTGTCTACCATCTGTGGAGGTGGTGCCACAAAAATGCATGTATCACCGGAAAATACGCCTTCATCGCCTTTTCTGAAAACTCCGGATTCATTGACTGTTCGGTATGTCATAATTCCATGTATCTTTTTTAGATCTATTATACTGAACGGATTGATGTCCGGGATATGCTCATATGCTTCATATGCGTTTTTTACTTCCTGAATTTCCTTCTGGTCGCCAAGAACCAAATGACCATTTATAACATCCCGGACTTCTGACAAGGACAAGGAATTCGCTTCTATCTTCAACGAAGAATGTATCGATTGGATTCTGTTATTTCTTCGCAAATGCGGTCTGGATTCCAATTCCCTGTGACTATTGATCTTTCCTATTTTCTCAGATATCTCTGAAACAAGCTCCAACATTTTATTTGATATTGTATATGGTGGTATATAATTTTGCATTTAACCAACTCCATCTTGCTTATTATCTTGCTTATTATCTTACTATATATTTTATCCGAATTCAATAAAAAAATCCCACTGACGCATTTTACAATCCTAACAAATGCACCAATGGGAATATCCTCTTATGCCGTTTTCTTCTTTTTCTCCCGTCTTACAAAGAGGAACGCACACAAGCCTGCAAAGACAATCGTCATGACTACAAGCACCGGAATCACCGGAATCGGAGAGACGTTTGCATGAATGAGCTTCAGCCCCTGATACAGTGTGTATACACCGAAGATGGAGAAGATTGCAAATGCAAGCATGCTAAGCAACCCGTCCGGCGTCTTGCTCTTCAGCAGATATCCGATCAGCATACCAAGCATATCCGCAGCGAACAGTCCGAGCGAGCAGCCAATCCATACAACCAGCGCTGCACGCATGCCTTCATTTGCGCCAAATGTGATCGCGGTAAGCTGTGTCTTATCGCCAAGCTCTGCCACGAAGAATGTACAAAATACTGCAAGCGGTGCAAACTTGATCTTCGTCTTACCGCCTTCTTCCTCTTCTTCATCGTCACCGGCAATCGTTGATGCGGCGAAATAAAGAAATGCGAGTGCTGCGATCATCTTAATCACCCATTCCGGCACAAACTCGCTGACAAGTCCACCTGCCAGAACTGCAAGTCCGTTCAGTATGAGAATTGCAACACCGGTACCGAGTATAATGTCTCTTAATTTATATTTCGAAGTAAGTGCAATCAACATAAGCTGGGTTTTATCGCCCATCTCTGCTATAAACTCCGTGAAAAACACCTTGAAGAATAATATCATTTGTCCGAGCTCCCCTTTATCTTACTATGATGTAAACCGCATATGCCGCGTAAAGCGCAACCATACACAGTCCTTCCGCTCTTCCGATTTTCTTCTTTGTTCCTGCAAAAATCCATGCACATATGGTAAATACGATCAGTACACACAGGTCAATGATATTTTCTGTGATAATGCTGATCGGACTGATCGCCGATGCTATACCAAGCACCATCAATATATTAAATATATTGGAACCAATTGCATTTCCAAGTGCCATATCCACTTCATTCTTTCTGGCTGCTACGATGGATGTAACAAGCTCCGGAAGCGATGTTCCGATTGAAACGATCGTAAGTCCGATCAGTGTCTGGCTCATACCGAGATCGCTTGCGATTCTCGATGCAGCATCAACCGTCACATCTCCGCCGACAGCAATCGCGATTGCGCCGCCAATGATAAACAGTATACTCACAGGAACGGAAACAAGCTTGATCTCCTCGTCCGATCCACCTTCGATCTCGACCTTCTTACCTTCCTTACTTGCCTTCATCGCAGTCCGGACCATGTAGATAATGTAACATGCAAAAAACACTATAAATAACACACCATCCAGATGTCCAAGCGTCATACCGGTCTTGTCGCCAAGTCCGACAATTCCAAGAAGCATCAGAAGTCCGGCACAAATAAGGGATAACGGGATATCTCTCCGGATTGTTTCCCTTGCAACATTCACCGTTGCCAATATCGCACACACACCAATGACGACCATCAGATTAAAGATATTGGACCCGACAACATTGCTGACTGCAAGCTCATTGTTGCCTGCAAGGGATGCAGACACACTGACTGCGGTTTCCGGAAGGGATGTCCCCATCGCAACGATGGTAAGTCCGATAATGATCGACGGCACATGCAGCCGCTTCGCCACGCTGGAACTTCCCTCCACAAAGAAGTCCGCGCCCTTGATAAGCAGTACAAAGCCTATCACAAGGAATACAAGCACAAGGGCAAATGGGGCATTGTTAATGATTTTTTCCATGGTTTCCTCCTTTTCTCGTTCAAAGCTTCCGTCAGCCGAAGTCCTGCTATCGTAAGTATGGATAGCAGAAAAAAGACTCATGTATATCAATCACCTGCCTGTGTAGATTATTGCACAGACTGTCGATCAATATACATGAGTCTCATTATTTAAGATTTGCCAGATTATACTCTCAACTTATAATCAGAATGTTGACAAACCACACTTTCGCGCTAACTACTCCCTCATGGACTGTTCAATTATCTGATAAATTTTATCAAATATAGCAACGTGTGTCAACAGGGGAATCCGGAAGAAATGCTTCCCATAACTGAAAATCACTGCGTAAACATCACCTCAAAAACCGTTCCTCCTGACGGGTTTGATCGGACAGTAATGCTTCCGTCATGTACTCTCACGATTTCATGAACGAGTGCAAGTCCGAGTCCGACGCCGCCAAGTGCGCGGCTTCTGGATTTATCCACACGGAAGAATGGCTCAAAGACACGCTCCCGAAGTTCCTCCGGGATTCCGTTCCCCGAATCGGCTACTGAAAGGCAAACGTGCTTTTCCTTCCGGGATGCCCTTACTGTGACCTGTCCGCCCGGATGATTATATTTGATAGCATTCTCAACAAGATTATATACCAGCCTGTAGATGAGAATATCGCTTCCGACTATCGTTATAGCCTCACAGTTCCCCGTCAGTTCTACTTCCTTCTCCCTGGCAAGCGGTTCTAAGTCTGCCAATACCTCATCCACAAGAGCGTCGACCATAATTGCCTCATCCCGGCTCACGGTCTGAAGCTCACTCATATCGAGCAGCGTCTTCACCATCTTACTGAGTCTGTCGTTTTGTTCCGTAACCATCTTGATTGTCTGTACGGTATCGGCATCGCTGCCCGGATGCTGCCCGGAATTATAGGAATCCAGCTGTACCTGCATTAAAGCTAACGGTGTTCTCAGCTCGTGTGCTGCATTCGCTGTAAATTGCCTCTGTATCTCAAATGCATCCGAGAGACGTCCGAGCATCTTGTTATAGGAGACGCTCATCTGATTCAGTTCCTTTACTTTGTTTTCATCGAGTCTTGAATCAGCCAGATTCTGTGCCTGCACCTCTTCGATCTTATCCGAAAACTCACGAATCGGCCGGAGTGCATGTCCGCTTATAAAATATGTTGCCACTCCGCCAAGAAGCGCCAGCACCGCCGAGATTATCAGACTGTTTTTCCTGTAGTCGGTCTTGTTATTATATACCTGGACGGAAAAATCGTTCGCAAACGCATCCCAATTATCTTCCGGAATACTGATATATATTTCATCTGCATCATCCGTCTTCTCATCTCCCCTGGCATCGACAGTCTCCTTCAGAGAGTCAATATAATACACACCATTTTTATAGACAAGCATAGTCAGACAGCCACATATAACCGCGATATATACAGTAATTATACAGGTCAGTCTCCACTGCAGTGACATTTTTTTCATTGATCGGACTCCTCTCGTAGTTTATATCCCTCGCCCACCTTGTTCAGGATCGGATCATATCCAAGCACCGCCTTGAGCTTTCTCCGAAGTGAGGACATATGTACCCGGATGGCTCCGCTGAAGCTGTCCACAGATGCATCCCAGACATGCTCCATCAGTTCCTCCTGGCTCACCGGTCTGCCCAGGTTGAGCAGCAGATATTCCAAAATTCCATTTTCTTTTCTAGTCAGAGGAACGATCTGCCCTTTGGCGTATGCTTCGCGCCGGATCGTATCGAACTTTATCCCGCCGCATTCCAGGCATACATCCTTCTGCACGAATTTTCTTCTTGTCAGGCTTCTGATACGTGCCTCAAGCTCCTGCAGATGAAACGGTTTTTCCATATAGTCATTTGCCCCCGCATCCAGCCCTTCAACCTTATCCGCGATCTGTCCTCTGGCAGATAATATAAGCACCTTTGTCTCCTCGTTGCTCTGTCGGAGTTCACGCAAAATCTCCATTCCATCCATACCGGGCAGGTTCAGATCCAGCACGACCAGATCATAATTCTCCGCCAGGATGCAATCAAGCGCCGTTTCCCCATCATAACAGGTATCCACCTCATACCCGGCATCATACAGGCTTTTCGCAACCGTGTCGCATAATTGTTTCTCATCTTCCACTATTAATAATCTCAAAATCTTTCTCCTGTTTCTTAACAATAATTTTACAACTGCTATTGTATAATACAGAAGTCAGCTGGTCAACAAATACAACAAACGAAAGGAGCAATCATATCTTGAAGCGCAGAAAAATATCCCAAATTGTTTTGCTCATCACAGGTATCGCCATGATCAGCTATGGTGCAGTCAGAGGAGAAGCTGCCACCGTGCTGGGCAAAGCTATAAAATTATGTCTGGAGTGTGTCGGAATTGGATAAGAAAAAGAAATCACTATCACAAAAAACTGCCCGGATGCGCGGATGGATACAGGCAGCCGCCACGCTGCTTACCAATATCCATATCCCTAATCTGTTTAAGGGCAAAATATACCAGGGCAAAGCAAAAACCGTCTGTGTGCCGGGATTAAACTGCTATTCCTGTCCCGCCGCAACAGGTGCCTGCCCGATCGGCGCCTTTCAGGCAGTGGTCGGATCATCCAAATTTAAATTTACCTATTACATAACCGGGTTTTTTATTCTGCTCGGTGTGTTACTCGGAAGATTCATATGCGGGTTCCTGTGTCCGTTTGGATGGTTTCAGGATTTACTTCATAAAATCCCCGGGAAGAAATTCTCCACAGCCAGACTGAAACCGCTGAGATACCTCAAATATATCATCCTCGTTGTTTTCGTTATACTTCTGCCGATGCTTATGACGAACTCAATCGGAATGGGTGACCCATTCTTCTGCAAGTATATTTGTCCGCAAGGTGTCTTAGAGGGAGCCATCCCGCTGTCGATCGGAAACCCGGCTATACGATCTGCATTGGGAAAGCTGTTTTCCTTTAAATGCCTGATCTTAATTACAGTTATAGTGCTGAGTATTTTGTTCTACAGGCCCTTCTGTAAATGGATCTGTCCGCTTGGAGCAATCTACTCCCTGTTTAACAAGGTGAGCCTTCTAAGCATCCGGGTGGATGGAAGTAAATGTGTAGGCTGTAATCAATGTGTGAAGGCATGTAAAATGGATGTTGACGTGTGCAAGACGCCAAACCATCCGGAATGCATCCGGTGCGGTGCCTGCATAAAGGCTTGTCCAAAAGACGCAATCCATTACCAGTTTCTAGGCGGTGCCTGTCAGAAAAAAGAGGACAGCGGGAAGCCGCAATCAACCGATAACAATTAAATTTTAATATAATTCAAAGGAGCAATAATCATGAAAACGAAAAAAACTTTTATTCCTATTGTAACACTCTGTGCAGCATTATTCCTTACGGCTTGCACCGGAAAGGGCGCTTCAACCACGGAAAAACCACAGGATTCCCAGACGGAAGCCAGTACAGAAGCCACAGGGGATTCCAGCACAACACTGGATGATTTATATCAGCAGGAAAACCAGATCTTTGCCGATCATGAGGATGTATGGAACAAAGTGTTCGGCATGATGAACAAAAGCACTGCCGATTCAAGCGGAAATTATGCAGATTTTCTGGCCAGCACCGTTGAATCAAACAAGGATGCTTTTACAGAAGACGAATTGAACACACTTACGGCTGATATTGAGACTATACGGAAGATTGAAGAACAGATCGCCGAAATCGAGAAGAAAGACACAACCTCCGAGAGTGCTGATGCAAACGACAATTCCGGATCCACATCTCCGTTTCGCAATTTCTCCGGTCAAGATTATGACGGTAATACTGTTGATGAAAGCCTGTTTTCCGGAAATGCAGTCACGGTCATCAATTTCTGGTTTACCGGCTGCAAGCCTTGCGTTGCAGAGTTATCCAAGCTTAATGAATTAAACGATGCCATCAAGTCCATGGGCGGCGAAGTAGTCGGCATCAACACAGAAACCTTCGACGGAAACGAAACTGCGATCAAAGAAGCCGCAGCAGTTCTTGAAAGCCAGGGTGCCAAATACCGCAATCTCTCCATCGATGCATCTTCCGATGCAGGAAAATACGCTTCCGATATTATGGCATTTCCTACAACCATACTCGTTGACAGAAACGGTAATATTGTCGGAGATCCGATGCTTGGAGGAATCGATAACCAGGACAACTATGATACTCTGATGAAGCAGATCCAATCTGTAATTGATGCAGATAGCGCAAATAAATAATTGAATCAGGGACAGGCTGAAAGACGATTGTTTTCCAGCCTGTCCCTGAATATCCATTTACATTTCCGGAAATCGCATACAGAATAATGACTACAATTCCATCGTCATACATGAATCCGATGCCTTAAAGCCTAATGCTTCATACAAAGGTCTTCCCATCTTTGTTGCATCCAGACTTATCTCTGTCACACCATTTTCCTTTGCCTCTTCAATCAGAATCTCAACCATCTTCTTAGAGATGCCTCTTCTTCTGTGATCTGCACGGGTATAGACATTCATCAAATGCGCCCGATTGCCTGTCGGGTGCGAGAATGTCGGCATAATCCATATATAGGATAGGCTTGCACAGCCTACGGGAGTTTGCCCATCAAGTGCAATAACCGTTGTTTGCTCACCTGACTCAAAATACCGCCTGCTCTCAGAGATAAATTTCTCATCATATTCATACTCACCGGACAGATCATTTACCTCTCTAAGCATTTCAAGTCTCAGCTTCATGAGGATTTCCATATCATCTTTTGTAGTCTTTCTGTATATAATCTCGTTCATTTCCTACTCCCTTAACAATCTATCGAGCAACATCTGCCCACAGTCAGTCGTTTTGTATTCTCCAAGTTTCATGTTTTATCCTCATAAACTGGATGTATAGCGCGCCAGCGCGACATGAGCATGAAGCGCAGCGTAATGCGAA
>ERZ1034980.63-NODE-63-length-101810-cov-63.885018_pt1 | contig 101810 bp, 112 predicted proteins | sample MGYA00520622_ERZ1034980 | MGnify/ENA primary metagenome ERZ1034980 (study PRJEB33766, sample SAMN09781791) | gut metagenome | biome: gut microbiome | host: Homo sapiens | place: Madagascar | study: EMG produced TPA metagenomics assembly of the PRJNA485056 data... | reverse complement strand
TCATCATCGTCATCATCGTCCCCAGATTTAGCTGTAAGTGCCTTGAGTATCCATAACATACCTATAAAAGCAAAGTCAGACCAGTTTCTTCTCATATTCCTATACTGCTCCACTGAGAAGCCCATCTCAAGTAATGAGTTCTTTACACTATCACCAAATGGGCATATCAACGCCCTAAGGGATGGAATAAAGTTCTTAGTGCCTCCAAACATGTTAATAAATACCTTTGATGCTGTAACTAAGCTTCCCTCGGACTCTCTACCTAAAGACACACTATATTGATTAGAAGAGAATCTTCTATACAATAGACCAAGTGCATAACCTCTCATGGCTAAAGCAGCTTGACCATACCAAGTATTATGGAAGGCTGTCTTATCCATTCTATTGTAGATACCATGCATTCTATTGTTGGTTTCTCTACATAGGTTCTGGAATTTAACTTCATCATCAAGATTCCATTCTCTAGTTTGATTAGTTTTAGGGTCTATGTATAGTACTCCCTCTTTAAGCTCTAATGTCTTACCAGCTTTGGGATTACTATCATCTATGTTCTTCACTTCTAGAGCATCCCATAATGATATAGTCTCACCATTAGTATCCAAGAACTTATAGTGGTTAGCTGCTGCCAAGTAGGACATAGCCTGCATATAGTGGTCCCCACTCTTATAGGGCAACATTAGATTATTACCAAATGGGTTAAGTCTAGTTAGCCTGCTCTCTCTTGTACTCCAGTTTCTAACTTCAGTATCTAGGTTGTTCTGAACATTAAACTTCTTCATGAAGAGTGATACCTTGTTGTTCTTCACACCCATACCTGCCTCTAACCAGTTCTCTGGTAGATACTTAAAGTATAAAGCATTAGCTTTGGCAAGGTCAGCCAGTGTATATACTTCTCCTGCTATAGCTTCCTTAGTGATTTCATTAAAGCCAGTCATAACATTGACCATACCACCAGCCACATTACCACCTAAGAACACCTTAGATGCCAAGCCTCCTAAGAAGCCTATCACCTTAGTAAGAGCTATCTGACCAAACTTTAACTTACTGTTTGCATATAAGTTATATACCTGAGCATCAAGGAAATCACAATATCTTTCAAATACGTTTGACTTATTTTTCCTCTCTACTTCCCTCTTTAGACCTTTTACTTTTCTATTAGCTAGTACATCCACACCTGTCTCCAGTATATCTACAACACTAGATGTAGCTACATAAGTATTAGCCATAGCTGCATATTGTAATAAACCATTAAATATATCAGTACTTAACTCTGACATATCTTTCAGCTTATTTATACCATATAGAGGGACTCTCTTTACTTTCTCCTTCTCAAAGTCAAGCCTATCTGAGAATACATCCTCATCTATAGTATTATGTGTCATCGCACTACCATAATCCCTATCCTCACTAGTAATAGTGAAAGTATTGATTAGATTCTGTCTTATAGCACCACTTACAGCTCTACCAAGAGGGTTAGTCATCTTTAAGTTTTCAATTCTATTCTGGGTACTTCCCCTGAACTGAGGCATTCTATATAGATGAGTATGAGCTACCTCAGCCATTTCACCATTATAAGACTGATAGATTAGAAGGTCATCAAGGCTCCCCTTCAACTCCAATATATCATCTAGAGCTGCCTTCTCAGTATCTGTTAATCTATCATAGTTATGGTTTCTATAGTCACCATTAGGCATAGGTCTTTGAGTAGTTTGGTCATATGTAGAGTGAGACTTATGCCAGTCTTTAGCCAAAGGTCTAAAGTAGACATCCCATAAGTATTCCCTTTCTATCTGAGTCTTACCCTCAATAGATGGGTCACTAAGGAAATTTTCCTTGCATTTGTTCTTAAACTCATACCAGTCATTCTCCCAATCACCCCAATTATACTTGGATATGTAGTTACCAGTTAACTTACCATCCCGAGCAGACACTTCCAACAACTTCCTTGTATCAACCTTAGCCTTCTTGACTCTCTGTTCCAAAGCCCTTATATCATTCCATGCTTTAATGGTATTATCATCAGCAACCTTGTTGGCAGAGGCTTTAGCTTTATAGGCTAACTGATTGATTATATCACTGCTATTAGCCATAGATGCTATATATCTGTTCATAAAGTTATCATCTCTATCAAGAGATTCCATAGCCCTTGACAGATACTCTCTACTCGCAGCTACTCTTTCAAGCTTTACCTTACTAAAGTTAAAGACAACCCTAGCTGCTCTTTCAACATACTCACCACCATACATATCCTTCAAGAAAGACAGATATAACTTTTTTTCTTTCTTTAGTAGGTTTACCTCTAGTCTGTCTGCTCCTTTAATAAGAGAGCTTAAGTTCTTATATGCCCTATTCAAAGCATCTCTTACATTTTCTTTCAGTTGTACCTCACCACTGGCAAGCATATTATCTATGATGCCCATGATAGCAATAGACTCTTGAACAAATAGCTTTACTTGTCTTAGCTTCTTGGCATTAGCAGGAATTTCATCAGAATTGTAATTAACGGAGTCTAGCATACCAATCATTTCAGGAACACTGTCTGCCAATTGTGTTAATGCTACAGACAAACCATCTATAGCAGCCATATCAGCAAAGAATGACGGGTTCTCAAACAATCTGCCTATAGCAGTGTTAGCCTCAATATCCTTCCACTTCCTATATAATGTCTTGTCTATTGCTGCCATTTCAGAAGCTAGTAAGTCTAGCTGCCGAATAACATCCTTGAAGGAGCTAACTTGCACAGAATCTACAGATGAGTACAGGATTTCCTTATTCTCTAAAGCATTCTCAATACTGCCAGCATTATCACCAGACATAAATCCTCTGGCTATATTCTTAGCTATAGCCTTAGCTTCTTCTCTCATTCTACTTACATCATCAAGAGTAAGTCTGTAGAACATTCTTTTTGCTAAGTTTACTATCCTACCTGCAAGTCTGCCAAGTGTAGACTCTTGGTCTACTTCATCCATTATATATTGACCAACTAAATATCCAGCAGTCTCTCTCCTAGGGTTCTTTCTTCCTTGTACATCTCTATAGTGGTCTTTTAATATACTTTCTTGTACTTCTGGTGTGCATAATGACTCCAATCTCTTTACCAGAGGGTTATTACCAAGTGCTCCCACAGCAAAGTGACCTGCCTCCTCTGCCATATCAGCTGTAAGATTGCCTTTCTTTGAGAGGAATATCACATTATACAGACCAGACTCTGCTTTCTTAGCATTGATAGTATCATACTTGCTATAGCTTTCATCTATAAAGTCTATACTTCCTCCTAATCTTTCAACAGCTTGCTTTATTCTATCAAACAAACTCTTGCTAGTCAATATCTCTTCAAGAGCTGTCTGATTAGCTTTAGTCTTTCTAACAATTTGTAGATTTGCTTTACCACCTTCGACTGTACTTATAGTAGCCATGTACTCATCATTATATGGACTATTATTGTTGAAGCTGGTCATTAGTGATACTGCCTCCCCATACTCATGCTCTCCAGAGCCTATGTCTTTGTTTAACTGATTGATAATCTTCTCAGAAGGTATATCCAGTGATACTAGGTTCTTAAGTGACTTGAATGTAATCTCTCCATTCTCATCATACTCTACATGCCTAGCATTGGCTCTTAGGAACTCATCACTAGTACCTATGAAATAATACTTCTTAGCAAACTCTCTGTCATTGGAAGAGAAGTGAAGTAGGTCGTCAAACAACCTACTATTCACTTCCTTACCTTCTTTGTTTCTGACAGCTGGCTTAAATACACAACTTTCTCCCATACTTAACAAATCTTTTCACCATTTAACTTACATGATACACCAAGTTTCCTATACTCCCCGAGTAAAGCCCCAATCAATTGTTCTCTTGCATCTTCCTTAGTAGTCTGTAAGATGTTGCTTCTTATACCTCTAGAAGCTTCTTCTGCTTCCTCAGCCATCAAAGTACCAGTCTTAACTTGACTCTTAACTAATTCATCCACTAGATTATCAACAGACATAGTGTCAATATCAACAACAGGTTCACCATCTATAACAGTACTTGACTTGTCATCTTGAACTCCTATATCAGATAAACTTACCTTTTTATTGTCCTTGCCTTTAACAAGCCTATACTCCATAGCTCCAGAAGTGCTTCTATTAAATGCACTACCATTAGCAACATACAAGAGTCCATCAACCAATATAGCAGGTCTATAATGTACCTCCTCTTTGGTAGACCTTAGTATGAAAGGCTTAACCTTATTCTTGTCAGTAGTTACATCTAATATGAAACTATCTACTGGCATACCATTCTGATACACATAATTCTTAATGTAAGTATATTGCTTGGATTTAGGCTCATATACTAGCCTGTTGTTATCCCTATGAGTGCTTAAGAACATTTGAGCAAACCTAACCTCATCAACAGGTATGTTGCCATCCAACACATTATCCAAGAAACTAGTATAACTAGTCTCGCCATTGAGGTCTAATTGCAGCTTCAACTCTAACGGAGCTAAGTGATTGAACCCTATAACTCCAAACCCAAATCCTGACTGGTAGTAAGAGTACATATAAAGGTCTTTAGCTACCTGAGATAACTCAGGATTAGTTAATAGTACCTCCCAGCTATCCCTTACTTCATCTTTCTGGGTAGGTGTTAAAGCACCACTATCAGCTATCTTCATTTGCACATTACCATCACTGCCTTCCTCAAATGTGAGTAGACTAAAGATAGGTAGACTCTTTAACTCTTTATTTGTCCTTAAAAGGTTACTTACCTTCAAAGGGACATATTTAGTATAATAGTCTTCTGCCCTTACTGTCTCTCCATTATCAAGGTTAATAGGATATTCAGGATTGAACTTACTTTGTTCATCCAGACCAATCATATACCTTAGCATATACTCATGTATCTGGTCTATAGTAGTCTCATCAAGTCCTGATTTAGTCAAATCAGTCATGAAGTTCCTAATTTTAGTATACGTTGGCTTGCCATAAGGATAGTACTTGCCAAGTTCCTTTACAGCTTGAACATTAGCATCATACATCACTTGCTCATATCCAAAAGGATTGTTGAGTATCTGTGCCATATATTCCTCAATATTACTCATATCAAGACCTAATGTAATTGGACTATCAACAAAGTCACTCACTACAATACTTAGTCTGGGGTCCTTTGAGGTCTTAAGGCTATTCACATACCTAATAACCCTGTCCTGCTGAGCATACATACCACCAAAGGTAGACTTAACAGCATTTGATGCAGTGAACTTAGTATTAGTAACAAAAGCTCCTACCTCTTTAGCTGTGGCATAGATACTTCTGAATAGTTCTAACACCTGGGCTTGATTGAACACATAGTTACTATTGTGCATAATGTCTGGGTTGTCCCTGAAGTCAGTTATATTCTTAGCCAGTACATCTACGGTCAGTTCTGAGAATGACATATCAGCATAATTACCTCTTGCACCATAATCCTGTAACAGATTATCTATTGCAGTATCTATATCAGACATATTGTTGTCCATACAGTACTCACAGAGTTCTCTTATTATAGGTTGGTTCATTAACAGACCAATCTCCTCAAAGCTATATCCCAATCTACATAACATACCTGCACTATCTGCTGTGATAGTATTCAAGTTAAGGAAGTTAAGCACAGGGTCTTTAACAGCATCCACAGATGCTGCCAACAGCTCCTTAGTCAGAGCATTAGGATTGAGAAGATTACTTAGTCCATTAGGATGATTACCAAATGCTATAGGTTGCACCAAGCTGAACTCCTTCATCAAGGAAGCAATAGCATTATTGGTATTCTGATTAGCAAATATACCAATTAGCTTACCTGCTACTTGGTTCTGCTGATTATATACTACCATAGTCCAAGGGTCAGAATAATCATAATTCAGATTATCTATACCCATAAGAGTTCTGATATACTTAGCAGCAGCACTTGCATGAGTAAATCCACCAGGAGTGGTTCTATCCTTTATAGTCTGAGGGTCTTCAAGTCTCTTCTGCATAAGAGTGATTAGCATATTGTTTCTAGCCACTCTGCTCTGACTTTTATCCCATGCAGGCTTAGAATAATCAAATTCCTCAAAGTCATGTACATCAAACACGTCAGCTATATCTGTATGCTCAGACTCACCAAACAATGCTTTGATTATTTGACTTCCTAACTCTCCAGCTTTATCACTCTTCTTGACCTTATATTCCCTTCTCATAAAGTAGAGCTTGTCAATATCAAAGTCAAAACCAGCAATAGTAGTACCTTGAGCAGGAACTTTAATAGTACCACCACCATTGACCTTCTGAGTAAATCTCTTTACTCTTAAGTTCAACATGGAGTACTTATCCTCTGTAGGTATTCTATATGCTATAAAAGAGGTGATTCCTGGGAATTTAGTCTCTAGTAGAGAAACCCCATTCTTACCCATCTTTAATGTACCATCAGCATTACACCAATCACTGAACTGTAACTCAACCTTATTGCCATTGCTATCAGTATAGCTTAAGTCCCAAGGTATCTCACACTCAGCATATAGGATATTAGCATCATTATTAGGGTCTTTGACAAACCTAAGATTATCGTCCTCAGTATAGCCAGTTATACCAAATGCTGATACCTGAACTGCACTTCCTCCATTTATCTTTTGCTTGTTGACTTGCTTCTTGAACATACTCAGCAACAATGCTGCTGTATCATGTTCAATACCCCCTTCAAATAATGCTAGAAGGAAGTCATGCTCCATGCCTTTGCCATAGCCTCTAAGGTTATCCCTAGTCTCCCTGCTGTTATTAACAGTCATCTGAACCAGGGCTTGTCTAACTTTCTCGGGGTCCTTTATAGTAGAAGAAAACTCTCCAAAGTCCTCAAGCATGTTAGCTGCTATAAGACTTATATAGAACCTGTTGAGGTTATAAGCATTGAGCCTGACCATACCATTACCAAGATTAACTCTGTTACCATCAGTATAATGGTCATAGTACATAGTGTTTCCATTAGCATCAACCTGCTGTAAACCAGCAAATATCAGCTTTCTGCTTTGAGTAGCGAACAGCTGTGAGCCTTGGATATGCTCAGGAATGTTATTCTGAATAACATAGTCATTATAGCTCAGATTGTGAATGATAGCATTATCTAAAGAAGCATTCAGTTCATCCTTATTAGTAGCATCCTTCACATTTACAGCACCAAATGAACCTACTTTTACAGCACTAGTAGCCGCAACCACATCTACATTCTTCTGTTCAGCCCACTCAAGCATATCTCTTAACTTACTGCCCTTCTGCATCAGTTCAGGTATCATAACTGTTTCAGCATACTTCATTTGCACAGGTATCTGGAATACACTATTGCCAAGTTTCCATCTTTCAAGTGTATAGGTGAATGGCTTGATAGGTTGGAATGTAACCATTAAGCTAGTTATTCTTTGGGCTTGCTCATCAGTTATCTCTCCACCTTGTGACCTAATATCTGCTCTAATACTTTCAATCTCATTGTAAGCATCTTCACATTTCTTATTCCACTTTCCAGCCATACCCATCACAGCTCTATAAGATTTAAGAGTTCTATAACCTTGGCCATCAGTGAAAGATGTCTTATCCCTATAGGTCTTATAGACTTCACTATCTTTACCATATACTTTGGCTATGACCTCCATAAACTCAGGATTAGTATCTTCTGGGTTCACTTTAACATCATCAAAATATACAGTAGTCTGATAGTCTCTATCACTGAATCTTTCACCTGTGAAAGGATTTACAGCCTCTACACTTACTCTATTGCCTGAGGCATGAATTTCTTTATATCTTTTCTGAACATCTGTGCTATCTCCATTTTTATAGAATATAGGATTTACAGTCATAAGTTGCATCTGCATTACAGTAGCAAACTTACTATTGTAGAAGTAATCCATAAGGTTAGCCCTGACTGCATCATCACCAGTCAACTTCTGCTTATCCTTAGTTATGTACTTAGTTAGCTTACTCAAGTACTTATAGTCACCTTTCTGGGTCTTACCTAGAACACCTGCCCTATCCAACTTAATCATATACTCATTGAAGGCATCTCTTAGATGAGCTTTAATAGCAGCTTTGACAGACTGTTCAATATTTGTCATGTCTATCATGTCACTATATTTCTTCTCATTTAGGAATGGCAGTAAACCAAACTTAGTCTCATCAATATTAGCAAGACTCCCAAGAGATTTACCTTCTCTCTTAAGTCCTTCCTTGAGTTCTTTAATCTCCCTCTGAAATATCTTCTCTTGAAGATATACATTATAGAGACCTGTTATTATCTGGTCTGATGAGTATCTCTTAGCTCTAATCCACTTTGAAGCACCACTATCTCCTAATATAAATACTGGGTACCAAGCATAATCCTTAGACTCTGCAAAGTACTCATTTATCAAGGTTATAGCCTGCTTCTTGCCTGTGAAATCCTCAAATTTCTGATTATCATCACCTAAGAACTTCTTGTAAGTGAACATATTAGCAAAGCTCTTCTGGTCTTGAAGGTTGCTATAGTAAAGGTCTTGAAGCCACTTATTATATATCTTGCCATCAGAGCTTCTGAAGAAATCATTTCTTAAGAAATGTTCCTCTAAGTAAGATTGTAGCTTTGCTTTGTTGCCTTTCCTAGCTAGAGCATCTATAGTATCTCTGAATCTACCAAGATAAGATGATTGTATATCACTGTAATAAGTGTTGTCTTGGAACCTTACTCTGCTTAATACCTTCTTACTGTTATCTAAGCTCTCTGTAACTTGAAATATCTTACCTATCTTCTCCTTTAGATACCCCTCACTAGCTCCTTGACCTATTCTTAAGTCAATTAGGTCTTGGAACTTCATACCATCCTTAGCTTTTCTAAGGATAGCTGGAAGGTCTTTAAGAGTTCTATTGAGAGACATTACCCTTTTATTGTCCTTTACAAGAACATCATAATCAGATTCAGTAAGGTTAATACCAAGTACAGGTAGTACAGCTTTATAGAAGTCTATCCTATCCTGATTAGAGAAGCCCTGCTCATTGAACTTACTGAAGATGTCTTGGTCAGTACCTAAATACTTCTCTATAAAGTCAGCTAGCTGCTTTGCTCTAGCTTCATTTACCAAAGTACCTTCATCTTCATATCTAAAGACTGCATTATCAGCCTTGAGAGTCCTAGTCGCCAGTGCCGCTGAATACCTCCTATAGGCACTCTTTCTTGAGAGAATATTGAGTACACTATTCTTATATGTGGTAATACCTCCCTTTCTTGTCTCATTCTGCATTGAGTATAACTGAAAGACCTTACTAAAATCTACAAAGAACTGAGTTCTTAGTATAGGGTCTTTAGCAAACTCCTCAAGTATAGAACTAATGTAGGGCTTACTGTTCATATTCTGTTTCAGAATAGCCACCATATCACTTTCGCTCTGCATACCTCTAAGGGTTTCCATAAGTGCTTGATGCACTTGTACAGCAGGCAATCTCCTAAGATGACCAAGGTCATCATAGTCTTCCTCATTTTTAGAAGTATACCCAGATAGTCTCCCTAGCAGCCTTCTTACTAGTATAGAAGTGCTTCCAAAAGGACTTACAGACTCTGACACTTCCTGCCATGATTCTCTAGGAGCTTCCTCAGCTACAAATGACTCTACAGCAGTATTCTCATCATAGTCAGCAATGGTAGAAGAATCAGCAAAGGTTAGCTTAGTGCCTATCTTAAGACCCTCTGTATCTCTAAGAGTAGTATTAGCATAAGTCACTAAAGCTCCCCAGTTCTTAAATACCTGTCTGTACTTCTCTACCTCCTCCTCATAGCCATTCTCAGCATATTCATCCATCTCGGCTTTGAGGGTTTTATACACCTCACTATATATGAATGCTGGACCACCTTGGAACTTACCATTCTGGTCTGTATAGCCCATAATAATGTCCTCTCTGCTAAGACTAGGATTGCTTTCTTGTATAGCATCAACAACATCTGAGAATGTATTAGCTATCATATTAACTCTATCAACTCTCTCTTGAGTAGAGAAAGCTTCTTTTAACTGGTCATATGCTGCTATTGGGTTTGTGATGGCTTCTGTAAGAGCCTTGGCATCTTTATCATTTAAGCTTCTTCTAAATGCCAGTAACTCATTCACATCTGTAGTAGACTTGCCCTTAGCCTCCTCATACATACCTCTAAGATTAGCTACATAATGGCTATTCCATGAGGGTACTTGAGCTGCTATAACATCATCTACTCCTTTGAGTGGATTATAACAAGTTGTCTTACTCATATTTCTTTAATTAGTTTGTGCAAAAGTAGTAATTTAATTGTAGTTGTGCAAGGTATTAAGGATGTTTTTACTTCACCTCTAACACCTTTAATAATATAACAATAAGGTAGGATGTATTACTACACCCTACCCTATGTTTTATTATACTATTCTGATAAGGTCAGGGTCTACACCCACACCTTTACCCTCAGATATGTCTTTAAGAGTCAGGTATACATATCTTTTAGGCTCTTCAATAGCTGTCACATTGATACGACAACTAGTCTTACCATTCATAAGGTCTCTGAATGATTCCTCAGTTATTGTAAGATAAGGATTAGGCATATCAGGGAAATACCCTATAATTACCCTTGACCCTGTACTGTTTCCTATCTTAACTTTTATAACATCACCAACATTATAGACATTGCCCTCCCTAGCAGATACAACAGCCTCTTTTGGACTCTCATCAGCAGGCTCAATGGATTTATCAAGAGGAGTAATCTCTTTAGGAAATTGCTTACCATTGATTACCTTACTCCAGAAGAACTGACCTTCTGCTGACTTATTCCAACTGAAGCCACCTTCAACAAAGGAGGCATCTACCTTCTCTTGGAATACCTTGACATTGGCTGGATTACCTTGTCTCACTTGGTTTGACACCATAGCTTTCACTATCCATAGAGGGAAGTTGGCAATCTGACCAATCAAATCTTCTTTAGTTACTGACGCATTCATTCCACTATGTATTTAACACCATTATAAATGAGCCACTTAATGGTCAGAATATTGACTGGTCTAATACCTGACGCTTTGTCAGTCTTGGCAATATCCATATCCACACAATCATACCTGCCATCTCTTGATTCAAACTGAATCTTGTAGCCTCTAAGAACTCTGTCTTCACCCTCCTCATAAGGAAGTACAGGATTATTAACCAGCTCAGTAACAAGATTCTTTGCTGCATTTGCAACACCTTTCTTACTGTTCTTAACTGCATCAATACTATTTGAGAACTGCTCTACAATAGCATCAATCTCTTCCTGTAACTTTCTCTTACTCTTAGGTTTATCCTGCTTCTTAAAGCACACAGTGAATACCTGGCCAGAGTGGATGTTTCCCCAGATACTTCTAATACCAAGAGTACCATCCTTCTTGTCTTCCTTAGTTACTTTTACTGTAGTCTCAAACAGGTCAGCAGAATTAGTATAGTTCCTTAGATAACTCATACCAATCTGAACCTCTTCATCACTTTCAAAATGAGTAAGCCAAGCAGTAGAACCTGATACTCTGTTCACAATATAGTGAGAACTCTCACTAATAATGGAACCTTGCTTTAACTGATTTATTTGCTCAATCATATCAAATAAGCTTTTCTATATTAGACATAAATGTTTCAGCCTCTTGCTTAGTAACATCAATAGTCTTGATGTCTTCCTGCAATGCAGCAATTTGAGATTCTTTCTTTGCAATCTCCTGCTCCATTTCTTCATGAAGATTACCTGCATTCTCATGTGCAGTCTTAAACATAGACTTAATGCTTGCCATTCTTTCACTGAAAGATGGTGCAACTGATTTCTTCGTACCAAAAGCCATACTTTTTTTAGTTATTGATATACTTTCTTGTAATAAATTCCTTCATTAAAGGCTCTGCTAATTCCTTAGCCTGAGGGTGTGGAGCACCTGTAGTACCTCTTGCTCTCAGACCAAAGAAATGCTCCCAATCAGATGTAAAACCTGTGACAACTAATTCTGTCTTTAAGGAGTTTGGTAAAACAGCCCTTGCTTGTTGGGGAGTCCAACCTTGTTTAATAAGAGTAAAATATGCTCTTTCTGCTTTTGCAAGATTTTCTTTGAAACATAGGTCTGCATAAGTATTTCCACATATATCTCTATCCTCTAAAGATGCATTTTCCTGTCCTTCCCCTACCCAACAAGGTATAATAAAAGTAAGTTCATTGCCAAACTTATTCTTAGAATAGTTACAATATCTCGTACTTTCCTGAGCAAAAGACATCACTCTATGCCTTACAAATTCATGTGATACTCCCCTGTCACATACAAAGTGTACAGTAACTCTCCTTTCATGGAACTCTGTAGGTTCACAGATATACTTTAAGTCATCAAGCCAATCATTCTCTACTAATACTCTAAGGTTAGTAGTAACAGCTACTCTCTTCTGACCATTAACCTCACATACCTTGAAACCTTTTGAATAAGGATTCTTAGTATATTTACCCCAACCATTAATTTCTATAGGTAGCATAGTCTCCAGAGGCATAGCCAGATATACAGTACCATGTTCAAGCATTGCCCCATGACCAGACTCAATCATTCTATCCACAAAGGGTTTAGCTGAGTTCTCAGTTATCTTGTCCTCAGATTTATAGCATACTCTACCTGCCCTCTCTATCTGTTTATAAACTCCTTCAAGACTAGCAGGCTGTTCCCATATTTCAAAACTTGGCTTAATTAGCTTCATATTCCTTAATCATACTGTTAATAACCTCTGACTTTACAATGCCACGCCAAGTCTCTACTACTTCCTCTTTATCATTAAGAAGTAGAATAGTAGGAAGACCTTTAACATTATACTTGTCAGCTACTTCAGGATTCTCCATCACATTAATGTCCTCAACAGGGACATCAATAGGATGGTCCTTAAACTCCTTTGCTACAACCTTACATTGTCCACAACAGGGAGAATAAAATTTTAATATTTTCATATTATATTATTGAGTTATGCTTCAAGAATATCTTTATACCTTTCATACGTACTTCTTATAACATTTTCCCCTATAGGATTAGGTCTCTTAGAATCCCTATCTATACACTCTTGAAGAGGAGTAAAGAAATTCTTGATTTCAAGGTCATAATTAAGTGTCTCAGCTGTTCTTTTCCAATACTCAACTTCTGTACTATTAAGATTCATGTTGTCTATTACAACATCCTGATGAAAAACAGCAGCTCCTTGCATAAAACTGTTCTTCATAATTGTAACTATAGGCTCTCTACTAGGTACCCAATACTTACCTAACATATTTCTGATGTCATCATTGTTAAATCTTACTCTATGTTCTGGGTCTTCAAGTACCCATTGTTTAGCCCATGTAGTTTTACCACTACCTTGAATACCTCTACATAAAATTATCTTTGGCATATTATTTACTTTTAGATATTATAGAATTTAGAACTGACAAAGCATCTTTAAGTACTTTCTTTTCAGAAGGAGTACAATTACTTAATTCATCATACTCCTCTTGAAAAAGATATGTTCTTAGATGATTTGATAATTTCAGAGTTTCTTTAGCTTTTGTCTTAATACTTACTCTAATACCACTCATATTTATAAATATATTAGAAAGCTTCTATATAATCAGCATCAGAAAATGTCATTCTTACATCATCCCATGCAGCATCTCTTTCATACTCATCATCTTCATCATAAGTATTACTATAAGTCTCTCTATGACCATCTTTATGGTGAATTATAAATGTCATATAATATAAATTCAAATTACTACAAACTCATCAATCACTGTGCATCTCATACTTCCTTAAGTTTAGTATGTTTCCTACAATCCTCACACCAACATTCAGTATCATCAGTTATGTCATCTATATACTCATTGGTATTAGCATTGACCCATGCTGGTATCTGAACATTGGGACTGCCACACTCACTACATACATACCTATGCTTTAGGCTATCAGGAATATACAATACAGTACCCATAGAGTTCTTATGAACATCTACATCTGGGAATGTATCATGGAACTCCTTTAAGTTGAAAGGTCTGGCTATAAGATGAACACCACTTTTGGTAGGAAATTCCGCCACTATAGCAGGTATCATCCTATCTGTAATATCCTCGATGGATATAGCTTGCCCTTTCTCCCCATGTGCCTTATAATAGAGTTCACATACCTTCTTTCTTATATCATCAAGCATAGATACATCATCTACATCAACTACCCATTTAGGACTTCTTGACTTTAACTCACCTGCTGCGCTATTAAGTATTCTCCTAGGGTCTCTGACAATACCATTCAGATTATACTCTGCCAACTTAGCAAGCATCAGGTTCTGTAAAGCTGAGAAGTCCTTCCCAGACACATTGATGTAGGCTCTTGCACTATAGTGTTCACAGAGGAATATGACTTCCTCTTTTACCCTATCAAGATGTTCTCTACTTTTAATGAAGTAAGTTTTAATTGCACCTTCCTTTACCTTCTTGTTCTCGCCCTTATGGTCTTTGGCTCTTTGAACAATCTGTAAGTGGAAGAACATATCATTTGCTTCATTGAAATAGAAGAGACTCTTGGTTAATTCAAAGTTATCTATCATTCCTTTACAACTTCAAAGTCATCAACATTCCAGCCCTTTAAGTCAAAGATGGCATTGACCTCCCTCCTTGATTTAGGGGCTATATAATCCCAAGCCTCCTGAGGCAATACAATCTGCTCTTCAACTGCACCTTTAAGGTCACAGTTTGAGTAGTCTATATTCTCAAAGTATTCACCATCTTCATCCTTTCCAGAGTCAGTAATCTCATAGTCAGATACACTAATCCTTACAGTTTTACTAAGGGTAACACTCACTGTGACCTCAATTTCCCTTTCAGGGCTGTCAACCTGATTCCAGGGTGCGTCTTTAGTATCTGCACCCATAGGATAATTATAATTGTCCATGTATTTTCCTCCATTTATAACCATAAGCTTGGGTAACATTCACAAATTTTTGTCTTGATTTGCTATAAAACCCTCCATTACAGCACCTCAAAATATTTACATTAGAGTATCCTAATACATTTTCTACCTCTCTGGAAGATTTCCATGTCTTAATAAATGTACCATCTAACCTGTATTGAGATATAGGAATAGATTGAGTGTTTGATATATTACTATTATGGTTCCCATAATTGCAATTATACTCATTATTACACCATTCCAAATTATCAACAGAATTGTTAGTTTTACACTCATCAATATGGTTTATTTGGGGTAGATTGTTAGGATTTGGCAAAAATGTCTCAGCAACAATTCTATGAACCAAATATTGTTTCACTCTCCCATCTTTAGATAGAGTTACTCTCAAATAGCCTCCTTTATCTGTGACTAAACTAAGTATTCTACTATATTGAGTCCTATAGCAATTCATACCTGGATTCCAGACTTTCCTATTAAGGCTTTTTAATCTACCAAGACTACTGACTTGATATAAACCTTCAAATCCTATTACATCTTTCCACTTCTCCATAAATATTTTTTTTTTTGCAAAGTTAAATAAATATTTTCACTTATGCAAGCATTGCTATAACAAATTCTTCTTTTGTTTTCTACACTCCTTAATGTTAATATTCAAATTATTTTCCTTTATCAGACGAAGGGCAATAACACACTCAAGGTTTAGTGGAATGCTTATGTGTCTTCCCTTATCATTGACATAGATAGCATGACCTCCATTATGTCTGCTATAATAGAAACCATTGGCTACACATATCTGGATAAACTCTCTCTGTGTATATTGCCTCATAAATCAATAATCATCTACAGGATGTGCCCATTGTTCACATATTAGCATAGCTTCTGGAGAAGGTATAATTTCTGCAATACGTGTAATACAATACTTCCCAGGATTACCATTACTTATACCTTCTGTTCTCAACAGAATTTCTGCTTGATGGGGATTATTAGCTTTTACTACAGCACATCCTTTATTATTAGAAACAATAATATCAAACTCAATAATCCAGAGCTTCAATTCTTCAGTTGCTGTTCCACATTTATTATCTACCATATAACACCATTTGTAATTAAAAACTGCTCTACTTCTTCCCAATCTACAAAGGCTCTGTCACTTATATTTCTATCAAATTTAAGTGGTACTCCTAAAGCTGCATCATCTATATAAAGATGTGCATATATTTTAGGAGATGATGTCCATTCCTTTTGTTTGGGGTTCTCATTTATTCCCCATAAAGGTATCCCATTCTCTCTGAACCAATCAATTGCATCTTGTAAAGTATCATTAGATATAGTCTCTCCACTAAGAGTTTTGCCTTGATTATTTTTATCAGGATGACTTCTCATAGTGTAAAGAATAATCTTATGCCCTTTCTCTACTAACTTCTTCAAGACAGGAACTGCTCCTATATCTTTACCTACTTTAGGGAACTCATGTGTAACACAAGTTCCATCAAAGTCCACTGCTATTACCATGTTTATTCCTCTTTAGGTTGCTGATTTAACCACATTACAGTCATAATAGCATAGTTAGCAAGGTCCAGAAGAGTATCTTTGATAGACTCCTCTTTTACCTCAGCTTCTTTGGTAGTCAAAGACTCAATTCTATTCATCTTGTCTCCTAGTCTTACTACCGATGCTATAATACCAAACTTATCACAGGACTGCTCAAATGAGTTACCATAGTCATGGTTCTTAGCTGCATAAGTCTTAGCCATATTAGTGGTTATGTCCATAAAGGACTGTACTTTATCAGACAGTACTGGACTTGAGCCTAAGTTTATAAGGCCCTGTTCTACTGTCTTGAGTCTAGCACACATTTCAGGGCTAAGACTAGCCATATCTCTTACTGACTTGATAGTATCAATCAGTTTCTGATACTCCTTGTTTACTGTTGTTTCCATTATTATACTCTGTTAGTTTAATAAACTTGTCATGGAAGTCTTTCATATCCATGATATACAATTGCTTAGTATTACAATCCTGATAAATTAGTGCATCAAACCACTCATCAGATGCAGGACATTTCATCCTGCACCTATAGAGTGGTAAGTATCGACAGTCATTCTTAGGATTTACATACATCATGCTTCTTATCTTTTTCCGCCTTAGTATTACTGTGTACCATGCACCTATAGTGAATAGTATAAGCACTACTATGGGGATAGCTATTCTCCAAGCTTCCATACCTTAATGAACCCAATGAGTTGCAATTTCGGGAACTGCCTTAATCTTGACTGACTGACAGAACATAGCTGCTGATGCTTCCATATATTCACTAAGTTTCTTAGCTTCCTGTTCAGCTATATCAGCAGGTGGCTCTATCAGATACTCATCATGAACATCATTAGATATCAATACTTTGAATATCAATCCTGACTCTACCAAGTAATCAAAGTACATTATACCAGCAATCTTAGTCATAGCTGCTGCTGTACCCTGACTTGGATAATTACAGGACTGATTCTCAGATGATGACCTTCTCTTTGCCAGATGCTTCCAGAGCTTAATCAATACAGTCTCCCTGTTAATGTCTATATATTTTGTCTCAATTTTCTTACCCTTCTTGACTTTATACTCATATCTTATAGCAATAACCTCCATAGGTTCTCCATTGGCAAACTTCCTCGCCATCTGTTGAAGAACCGCAGCAGGGACATCATCAATGACCTGACCAGAGTCTTTGGCTTTCCTGTAGGAATCCCAGAACTCCTGACCCATTCCATTGATTCTTCTCTCTATGCCTTTCAGTATAGGATAGTCATAGATGTAAGCTCTCAATCCCGTGTACTTTGAGATTAGGATGTAACCTCTTTTCCACATATTAGCCTTACTCACTCTAAAGTAGCTGGCTATGCCTTTGAATGCCGAGAAATACTTCTTAAAACATAATTCACAGAACTCAAGAGACTTACCTGTGTTAGCTGCTAAAGCATTGGCTGTCCCATTATAATTAAATGTGAACCTAGCTGGCTTGGCAGCATCCCTCAAGTCTTTCCTCTTCTTCTTTACTTCCTTCTCTGATATATCCTTTAGCTCATCAGAGAATATCATCTTGGCTACAAAGGAGTGACCATCTCTCTCATTAGGGTCATTATAGAAATCAATCCATGCCTTATCCTGGCTTAGCTCAGTAAAAACATGACCTTCTTGGTCTCCATAATCACAATCAACCAACATATGGTCTTTATCAGGTATGAAGCAAGCTCTAGTCTCTGCATCAGAAGGTAGCTGCTGAATATTCACACTCTTGTCTACTGCTATAATAACATCAGCATCCTGTTCAGTCTGTTCTTCCTCAGCAAAGTCATCATCCTTAGTTTTACCTCCACCTTTCTTCCCTCCTTTACCACAACTCAATCTGCCAGTGTCCATCATCTGATTGAATGTAGGGTGTATTCTCCCAGTAACAGGATTGACTGCATCCAAGAAGTTCTGACCAAATGAAGTAACTACCTTGAACTCACCAGAGTAATCAAGATATAACTTAGCCAGAGGACTCTTATCCAACTGTTGTTTAAGCAGCTTTGAATCCGCTGACTTCTTCATCTTTCCAGTCTTCTTGTCTTTAGTCCATACATTGAACCCTAACTCCTCAAACAATGGTATAACCTGCTTGTTGCTGTTCCAGTTAATGATACATCTCGGCTTGTTCTCCTCAAAGAGACTCTGCTGTGGGTCTATAGCAACATACTTGCCTACAGTACCTTCAGCCCTCTTTACTCTTCCTCTCTTAGTCTGAACATCATAGGCTATAGCATCTCTGTCACCTTTAGACATCACATATTCTACAACCCAGTCATTGAGTTTCTGCTCTGCTTCTCTCAGCCTTTCAGCATCCTTAACCATCTTGGCTTTCCATCTTTCAATGTCAAGCCTTATACCGCAGAACTCAATATAAGCCAATACCTTCACAAACCTATTTTCTATCTCCAAGGCAACTCTCTGACCCCTAGCCTCTATCTGCTTTAACTGTGCTTCCATGACATCCTCAAGGAACACAACATCATTGGCTGAATAGATTATTACCTCATCAGTGATACCATAGTTAATCTTACCCCTGACTGTCTTGTCAAGATAGACGTTTAGATACCTGTCACAACAAGCTTGCAAGCTAAGTGATACTATTCCTGGTGGAAATCCCAGGAACAATATCTTCTCTGCAAGGAAGGTATCATATACATTTCTGATTACAATACCTTCCTTATACAACCACCTTAGGTCAAACTTGGCATTATGAATTATGAAAAGCCTGTCACTCTCAAGGAACTCCTTGTATAGTTTGACATCTACAGTAGTACAGTCAATGACTACCTCAAAGTGCTTGTTACCTAATTGAAGCAGCAGCAACTGACCTTGCCATATCTCTGTACCTCTAGTCTCACTATCCAACCCTACAACCTTTAATGTGCTAAGAAGCTCTAACGACTCCCTTACTGATATATTCTTATAAGGACATCCTATCTCTGCATCACTAAATAAGTTTGTGATTCCAGATACAAAGTATATCTGCTTGCCATAGTACTTGATAGCTTCATGCTTTCCTTCTTCAAACCACTCATCCATTATTCAAATGTTACAGTGTAACCATAACCTACAGTAAAGTCTATTGATTTGACTACTGCTTCTGCCTCCTCAAGATAACCACCTACTACAATCATAGGTCCTCCCGAGGGGTCAATGAACTTTCTGCCTCCTTCCACTTCACCACTTCTAAGATAGGGAGTAGATACCTTGAGTACATAAGTCTTTGACTCTGAGCCATCAGATTTCTTTAGCCCCTTCAAGTAGTTCTCCTCACAGTCTCTTGACCTTAGTTTAATCAAGTCTTCCATACCATAGAATAGGCTACCAGTTCATCAAAGTTCAGTACATACTTATACTTCTGAAAGAAGGTACTAGATAGAATACCATGCAGATTAACACCAAAGTCAGCCTTTAAGTTACTGAATGGGGCACTCATATCAATAGATTGGAACTCCTCATTATAATCTTTACCTCTATATCCTATAGACATACTGATAAAAGAGGCATCCTTCCTTTTTCCATCCATACCATATACATCACCAGATTTATTGATACTTTTATATGTAAGTCCTTCTAGAGCACCACTGTGAATAACAGATTTACTTGCACCAGTGTCCAAGAGAAAATTCAATTTCCTTCCATTATTCATAAACGTTACTATAGGAAGCTCACATAAGTCCATAGTCTCTCTAAATGACATACTGCTATGGGAAACTTTCTTCCTAGCAGAATCAACGAAATGTGTTACTATGGCAGCAATGCCTGCTAGGAGCAACACAAACACTATTTTCAATACAAATTCCATGTTCTATACTTGTTTTAATTAGTGCCAGTAGACCCATGGCCACCTCTGTCTGCATTACCAAGCTTATCAACCCACTCAAACTCTATCTTACTAGAGAAGAGCCACTTAAGCTTTTGCCACACAGTTGCAAACTGATTAGGCACAATTTCAAATTGACAAACCCTCTCTCCCTTATGAATAGTGGTTTTATCTACTGAATAACAATAGAACCCCCACTCATCATTATCTCCACAATACACTGTATCAATAAAGCCAGAGGAAGCCATTACAAGCCTAAGCTTCTTAGTAGTAGAGCTTCTCTGCTTAATCTTAGCACTAAATCCCTTTGGCAATTGCATTGCAATTCCAAGCTTAACAAGCTTCTCATCAAACTCTGCATCCCTTGTCTTAACTCCATCTTTCTGATGAAGAATGCCTGCTTGAGGAGCTTCAAACTTATAGTCTGCTGCTGCTCTAAGGTCAATACAGTCACCAATAGGATTTATGAAAGGAACCAAGTTACCCTTTTCATCTTTAGCCTCTGTATAGAGACCTTTTACTATCTCTTTTACTTTAATTTTCAGTTTCATTGTTAAATCCTTTAATTCTAACTCTTTCTTTTGGTTTGTTAAACTGATTAACTGCAACTCTATTTGTTGAAGTTTTCTTATAACTAAAAATAGGAATACAGAAAAGAGTTACAGTAATTATTCTGTTACTGTATCTTCTTCTCCATATTCCTTAATCTTAATGTTTATCATCTTTCATGCTTATATCTCCATTTATAGTTAGCATAAGAATATACTGGGACTTTTGTATTATTCTTGATTCTATATCCATGTAAACAATGGGATAGACTTCCTGAATCTAACCCCAGCACTTTTACTGCTTCAGTTTGACTCTTCCACTCTTTTACAAAAGTACCATCCAAGTTAAGTTGTATTATAGGAATACTCTTTGAATCTGAGAATTTTTGAATTCTATTACCATAATTCAAATTATATACTCTATCACACCACTCTAAATTGTTAACCTTATTATTAGTACCATCTTCGTCTATATGATTTATTTCAGGCAAATCATTAGGGTTGGGAATAAAAGCTCTTGCCACAAGTCTATGTACATTTCTTCTAATTACCTTATCTGCAACTTGCATACTAACAGATTTATATGCCCTATTTGGCCCAGATAATGATGATTTTAGAATTTGTATATTTCCTGTTCCATTATAATTAAGACTTCTTACATTGCCTAAATTACTTACTTGATACCCATCAAACCCATCTATATCTCTCCATACCTCTACTTCAGAGTTCTTCCAAAAAAGATATGTGTAATCATACATTTTGCCTTTGATAATCCTGTAGAATTTTTGATTAGTAGTAGGACAATTTAATGGACCCAAGGATTCATTATATCCTCCTAACTTGATTGCATCAAAGTTACACAAGTCAATATCTTTATCAAGCTCTTGTCTACCACTATACCACCCTACTTTAAGTTCTGGATAGTAATACTTGATGTCTTGTGCAATATCATCCACTTCACTTGGATTAGCATCACCACCCATTATACATACACATGTTATACCCTTATTAGTATCAATAAGGTCAGTCAAGTGTTGTAAATCAAGAGGTTCTCCTATATCCTCTGCAAGATAAGGAGAATGACATCCTTCACAATGACAAGGACAATTAGATATATTGATAGCAAGAGTTACCTCGTCAGGTATCTCTGCAAAGACTACTTTTGCATCTACATACTTTAGCATATCTCACTCCTTCCATCACTGTAGGTTCTATGACTTGCTTCAATCTGCCTGTCTTTACCAAATGACTTGATAGGTCTTAAATATCCTATAACCCTTGTATATTGAGTAATGTTCTTACTATGACACTTAGGGCACTCAGTAATAGGATGCTTAGTAATGTAACCACAATCATCACACTTACTATTAGGGATATTAAATGTGAAGTAGTTTGTTCCATTAGCTACAGCAAAGTCTATCAGCTTGAGATACTGCTCCTTACTCAGATGGTCTTCAAGATTGATATGACAAGCTGAGCCTCCGTCACAATATTGTGCTGTCTGCCTTCCATGCAGAATCATCTTATCTAGTACTGAAGTATCATTATGAGCATCAAAGAAATATGAGTTATAAAGATTTTCATCTTCAGGAACCCAATCATTCTGTTACACCCTCTCCCGTTGTGCAGAGAGGTGATTCATTAGCAATATAGTTATTTAAGTTTATCAAACCAGCATGTACTTTCCTATGACAATTAGCACATAAGCAAACACACTTACTTACTTCTTGCAGAAGCCACTCCTTGCTCCTACTTCTATACTTACCTATGGTAAATTCCTTATCTACTGGATTGATATGATGAAAGTCAATACAAACAGGTTCTGCTTCTCCACAGACAATACAGGGAGTTTTTATGCTATTAAGCCATTCTCCTTGCCTATCCTGCCTTCTTGTAGCTTGTGCCCTGTGAATCTCAGGATGTTCCAATCTCCTTTGCTTCCTATAAGCTCTTCTACAATCCTTACATTGATGTCTTCCTTCATCAAACATCTCCAATGGTAATTCTCTACCACAAATCTTACATAATTTAGTTTCCATACTTAATCATTTTGGGAGCAAAGTTAAAACTTTTATCCCAATTATGCAAGATTATAACCATATTTTTAATGAATGGGTTAATATTTCTATTAACCTCTCTATGTTACCATAGAGTTCCGACTATTGCATACCTTAATATTCTGTCTTCACAGATTGTATATTAAAGTCCTCTTTGTTTAGTCTGTCAGGCTGCACAGGTTTCCCTTGCTTGCCCCTCATAATCCCATAGGGACTTCTGAGTCAATTAAAAGAGGTTTTAGATGGACATTGGTTCTAATCCATCCTCTTTATCCCATCTATAATTCTTACCACCGAGAGACTCAGCAGGAACTACCTCAGAATTAAACAGGAAAGGTCTCTTCTTGTCATGGATAGAGTGTAACTTGTTCTGTTCCTTAATAGTGCCAAGAACCAACTGCAAGAACTCTATATAGTCCTTGTTGTTAGATACTTCAAGACCTAAGAACTTAGCAGCCTCATTCAAGCCATTGATACCTACGGTACTGTATAGCTTTGACACCCTGATATATCCACCATTGCAAGCTGCAAACATACCTTTCTCTTCTTGTTCATAGAGCATAGTCTTATAAGCAATATGATACTTATAGACTCTATGAAGAATATCTACTAAGTAATCCTTAATAAATGAGGTATTCTCTTTCCAACCACCATTTCTCTTCAACCCATAAGCCTTATCACAATCCTGTATAATCCTATTGATATTAAGAGTGATAACATTGCAGCTACCAGTCATAACACCAGTAAGACCTGATGTAGGATTGAAAGTATTCTCTGCAAGTTCATTTCTCAATCTACAGCACGATGCAAGACTATCAGCACTATCTGAAATATAAGTAAAGAATGAGTGTCCTTCTGCATACATTTCTGCGCAGAAATCCTTATATTCTCTGTCTATAATATCCTTGCCATCATGTACCATTGCCAGTGTTTCAACAGGGAAGGTCAAAATCTGCTTGGTTCTAAGTTTATTGAAGAACTTCATAAACATCTTCTGAAGAACATTAATTGCAGCCCACTCAGGCTTAGTTCCATCAGGATAACAAAATTCTCCAAACAATGAACTAAAGTATGTATGGTCATAATAAGATACATTTGTAAATGGACTCTGATATGACCTATTACCAGCAGGTTGATTAATGCCATAGATAAACTGCTTGAAGGCTTTCTCTATGAAATCTCTGACTGTTCTTTGAATCCTACAATGAGGAGATGTTACAACACAATCAAGCTTCTCATACCATTTATCCCCAAACTCTGCAATGATGTAATAGTTCAGAGCAATGAAATATTCTCCAAAGGCTACTGCACCTTTACACTGAGAAGAAAGCAAGAAGGTAAGATTAGTTATTTGTCCACTAAATGATTGTAAATCATTAGGAGGAGTTGGTGTCACACCATCTATATTACCTACACCTTCCGTCATAAGTGGATAAAGAGTATCTGCCTGACAATAGAACTTCAAAGTAGGTACACTAGCTTCATCGTGAGGGTAGAATATATGGTTCTCAACATCCACTTCATACTGCTTTGCCACCTCTGGATAAAGGATATTAAGTTTATCCTTCATCCTCTGTCTCTGAATAATCCTATTCTCTGTCTTATAAACTTCCCCATCAAGATTTGCAACATTCTTCTGGGTTACATTAGCATTAGGGTCAGTCTCTGAAGAACTAGCAGCATTATCATCAGAATCTGCATAGTTGGACATATAATCAATCCTTTCTCTAATAAACCTGGCTTGCTTGTGCTTCTCCCTATATAGGATATATGACTTAGCAGCCTTGAAGTGCTTGTCATTCATCAGCAGTTGCTCTACTCTATCCTGTATATCCTCTACACCAATAATATCCCCCTCTTCAAACAAGGCAGGTATCATTGTGTTCAGATACTCAGGAAAAACACATCCCGCTGATGCAAATGCCTTCTGGACTGCACTGACTACCTTTTGGGCATTAAAGTCCTCAATACTTCCGTCTCTCTTAACTACTTTCAACATATTGTCAAATTACTTATCTTTAATACACAGTTATTTTCCATTGCCCTTATACTATATTTGCCAGAGTATCTCAGGTAATAATGAAGTTCACTGAGTATCTTCCTCCAATCCCTCAATATATTACCTTTATCATCTTTAAGGTCTACTTGTCCAAAGTTCCCCTCATATACCCATACAATAGGAGCTACAGTCCTTCTGTTTATAACTACAAACTGATAGGGCTGTATCTTGAAGTCTTTGAAGTACTCATCATTCTTGATACACTCCTGTAATATATAGGTATATAGCTTGGCTTGAATATCATATCTCCATTGAGAGAAAGACCCCTCAAACTCTTCCTCAGGGTGACCTGTGGTCTTTAGGTCTATAGGGTATATTATCTTCTTCTCATGGTCTATAATAATCTCGTCAAACATACATCTGACAGGTATGCCTTGAAACTCTGCTCTGAACTTCAACTGGAACACCTTCTCAATCTGAGTCTCAAAAGGATTTGAGCTAAAGAAATACTTGGTTGCTGGATTGGTCTTTAACTCTTCCACACAAGCCATTACGTCAGCATAGTCATTCTGTGATAGTACAGTCCTGTCTCCTGCTAATGTAAGAAGTGAATAGTATTCACTACAGCTCTCCTTAATACTCTTTACCCTAAAGTTCTCATACTTGGGATTAGCATAATAGTTGAACATCAATGCAGCCCTACTAACCTCAGCATCATCTATCATGCTGAGTTTCCTATGGCTCTCATGGAAGTTCTTGTGGAGGAACTTTGTAATGCTTATCAATGTATCTGACAATGGTGGGAAGTCACATACAATGAACCTCTCATTGAATGCCTCATCCCCATCAGTCAGCTTAGTATCAACAGCACTCCCAAATGTGAGTGAGGGTGTCTCAATCTTATCAAAGAGTGAGCCAAGCTTTCTCCACCCTTCCCTTTCAAATCTACTTAGGGTTGAATAGCTTATGGCACTATCAGCCCTATAGGTTGGTTCATCCACACTCCATGCTAGTTCTCTAATACTCTTCATAAGTGTCAATCAATTCTTCCTCATCATCCCCCAGACCTAACTGGTCTATATAGGAGGATAGTTCAGACTTGAACACAGTCATATCAGTAAGGCCAGCTTCATACTTGTCCTTGTACTTCCTCACCATGTAGATAGAGGACTTTACAAGTTCCCACAAGTCTTCAAACTTCCTTTCATCTAACATCTTCTGCGCCAATCCCCTATCCCTCTCTGGGAATGACTTTACCAAACTATTTAGTCTCTGTATTGGAGTCATAAGATTTTATAATTTCTATACACTCCTTTAGTTGCTTGATGCTGAATATCTCAAATAGCAGGGTATTACCTACATAAGGTTCTCTCTCAAGCATACCTCTAAACATCTTGAACTTATATGGAAAGACGTCATTCTGAAGCCCCTTAACCTCTATGATAATTAGCTTACCATTATACATGAATGTGAAGTCTGGGGTATAAGTGATGTCTATGGCCTTCTTCATATTAAGTCCATTGCTTCGCCCTACCCTTGTATAGAATGGGACTGTAGGCTTGAAGCCACTCCATATAGTGAACTTCATACCCTCATACACTGGGTCAAATCCAGCTTGAAGCAAGTGCTTATACACACTTGCTTCAATTTTGGATTTGAACTTAATGTCATCAACAACTAAAGGTGTGGCACCTTTAATTCTTTTGTTTTCCATACAAGTTCTTCAATACAGGAGCCGTTACTCTCCTGGCTACAAGAGCATCCTCAAGACTCCTGAAAGCTGCAAAGTGCTGGAAACTCTTGATTTTACTCAGGTCTTTGAGTTTCTGAACTCCTCCGCTGACCTTATTGATTACCCAAATCTCATTGCTGTTGTTGATGTGGTTAGGATACTTCTCATCAAGCAGGATAGCCACCTCCTTCAATACAATCTCAAAGGCAGCAGCAGGGCTAATCTTATAGAGGTTGCTGAGGTACTTCTCAAGGTTCTCTTTGTTCCATCCAATCCTATTAGCCAGATGCTGTATTGCACCTTCAATAGTGATGTCAATGTCACTATCAGAGCCTTCCGCCACTATTATACCATGTTTGATAAGGTCAGGAAGAGTAGTTTTGTTAATCTCAACCTGTGCTATAGGTATAGGAATACCACATAAATTCACAACTTTGATGAGTTGCTCACCCATTTTGACCTCTTTACCGGTCTTTTTCAATTTCAATTTGTTCATATTTTTCTTCTTTATACCAGTTAATCTGGTAGTTACACCTATCTTTTAATAGTCTGTTAATCTCATAGAATATATCTGAGGGCATGTCTTGGTTGATTCTTGCAAAGTATGCAGGATGCTCTATCTCTATCACATCATTATACTTTCCTATATATGGCTTGAAGGTACGGGCAGTACCACCAAATAGCACATATATCATACCAGCATCATACTCAGACATCTTCTTTAGTAGCTTTGAGATGAAGGGCCTCCACAACATAGTGTGTGAGCCTACCTTATTCATCTCTACTGTCAAAGCAGAGTTAATCATGAGGATTCCTTGTTTAGCCCATGATTCTAAAGTGGGGTCAAAGGTAATCAAATTATGTGGCCTACGCAAGTCTATAACTGAATCTCTAACAATTTTTAACGATGGAGACCAGTCATCTTCTCTAGTACTTGCATCATTTCCAAACAATATGCCAGTAGCCACACCCTTCTGAGGATATGGGTCTTGACCTATGAATACCACCTTACAGTCATGGTACTTACACAAGTTGAATGCCTTGAATACATTCTCCTGTGCAGGACATATAGGTTTTACCTTATACATCCTGTTAAGGAGTATCAATACCTTATCTAACTCTGCTCTGTCAATCACTCTAAGCCAATCACCAAAGTATTCCTCAAGTGTCATACCCCAATGATATTGAATATATCATCAATGTTTCTGTTAAGCATATCATTGATGTTATCATCACTATATGCCACACTAGGAAGAATGGGCTTACAGAAGAACCTGTCAGCTACATTGGCAACTGACAGCTCAGGTATAGTCTTCCTTACTCCTCCTATATTTACATAGCTGATATCATTGACTATCCTTGAGTCATAGGGTCTCACATCTACACCATTCTGCATGACAAATGGGATAATCTTGTTGGCTATACACTTCTCCACAATACCATCAGAATAGAATACTGATGGATGTATATAACTCTTGACTCTCTTATAGGCAAGAGTATTACCCACAATCTCACATTCTATGACATTGAAGATAAGTGGAACCATATCCTTGTTGAATATAGTACCATTACATCCATAGTATGTCTCTCCTTTGTTGGTCTTGGCCCTCAGATACATGTCCCCCCTACTGGAGTTGAACTCCACCAGATTCCTGATTAAGGCATCTGCTGTTCTATAAGGAGCATAGTTAAACTCTGAAGCAGGGAGGGGCATAATGATGTCCCTTCTTCTGAGAGGGTTTGACCTAGCCTCTAATCTTGCAAGAAGGTCACCTTGCACGCACTCCTTGGCAAGTATGGGAAGCTCAATCTTATCCCCTTGTAAAGAAACCCTAAAGAATAGTGGAAACACTGTGTGCAAGGAGTAATTGACATATGCAGCTGAAACTCTGTTGCCGCTTACAGCTCCTGTTGAGTTATACATATGTTCAATAGTATGACTCATTCTAACATTCACTCTTTGCATCACATTTCAACTTTAGTAAACATTGTACTTGCATCATAGGATATGAAGAAAGGAACATCCCTGTCTATGATAGGGCCACAAAAGTTAGCTACGAAGTTCACAAAGACATTGACCATTACTGATGCTATCATGTTAGCCATGAAAGTAGTCTGCTTATAGGAGCATATAGTCTCCTCAGCCTCTACATCACTGAACAGCCACTTATTCTCATATTCCGCCATAGCCCTCTCATCATCTCCTTGAATAGACAATACCTGGAACTCTTCTGCTGCCAATCTTCCATCAATGAACAGACACTTCTTTCTGTTATCACTGTCAGCAGGATAGGACAATACCCTCTGCTTCCACTTCTCATAGAATGTCCTTCTTGCTGCCATATTGTCAAAGCCACATATCATAATGTCAGTAGCCTCAGAGTTATCCTCAAACCTTCGATTCAATGCCACTATATTGTTATAGTCAGCATAGTCTCCAATCATATTGGCAAGGGCTGTACTCTTATAACTACCAACATCTGGCTGACCATATAACTGACCTGACATATTGACAGTTTCAACCCTGTCAGGGTCATATATGATAAGTCTAAAAGGCTTCAACCTGCCTAACAAGAAACCTACATAACTGCCAATACCCCCAATACCCGCCAAAGTGACAATCTGCTTCTGTATCCTCTCATACCATATAGCCCCACTGAACCTGCTTGTAGTCTCATCTACAGTGATAGTTTGTGAGTTTTCTGGTATTTCATGATGTACATTATCCATTGCTTCTGCCAGCATTACTTCCTCTTCTGGACTCAACGAAGCCTCCTCAGGCATTTCTTCATCCATAATGGCTCTTTCAAGCTCTTGATGAGCCTGCTCTAATTGGTTAAGAGCTTGAGCACTTGCTTCACCTACCCTATCTTCCATACTTATAGTATATAATCATCATACAATTTAATCCAAGCATCCAGCCATTCATTCTTAGGCAGGGTGCTCAGTTTTTCTTTTACCTGATAAGCCAATACAGCAGTCATCTCTGTAGCATCCAGGAAAGCAGAAGCCCCTGGGTCTTCTGTATAGTTAACCACAAAGTCCACAAAGTTTGATGCAAAGGCTTCAAACTCATTCATGTCTGTGAATCTTTTCTTATACAGGGAATCCATAGACCTGGCCCACTTCTCTATATCAATGTTACTGGAGTTAGGAATAATTACACTACAAGTGATGGTCTGCTTAACCACCCAGTCCACTATCTCATCACTGAGTTTGAACTTCTCATAGTCCATAAACTCCTCATTGTTATCATCAAAGAGTGTAGGTTGCTTAACCTCTCTATTGATAGGAGTAGTATTGGCTGGTCCAGCAGGTACTGTATACCCTTTAGGGCTACTATAAGAACCTATTGGGTATCTGTCATGCCATCCATTCCTATAATCTCCGCTATAGTAAGGACTTCTGACATTATCAATGTTTCTTTTACTAGACTTAGCCACCCTAATAGTCTTAATCCTTTCAAGCATTTCTGTTTCAAAGTCATTACTGGTTACTTCAATCTTAATGTCTAGGTTGAACCATTGGATATACTCCTTCTCCACTGTAAAGACTCTGTTACCAGATACCATCTCATCCCCCCATGTGGGATATGTGAACTCCTCATTGATTGTCTGTTTGAGCTTGGCCTTCCTAGTCACTCCTGCTGTATATTTACCAGCATTGTTCACAATCAGTGATACAAAGTGGTTCATATCACTACCTTCTGACTGTAGAGTAGCTGTATCAGTACCACTAAAGAATGTAGCCATGTTGTTATGACTATGGATAAGTCCCTGATATACACCTGCCTCAAGCAGCTCGGGATGGTCTACCATATAACCCATGACATCTGGAGACATATCATATTCAGTATATCCTCCAGTACCTTCATCCATCTGGAATAAGTCTACACAAGTGATTGTCAGCGACTTATCCTCAAATGAACCACTCACTCTGTAGAACAGTACTCCAGACCATTCCACATTATGTATCTCCCTGCATAGAAGTCTTATCTTCTTCTCAACTTCCTGAGGGATTATCATCTTATAGATAGATTGCTGGTGTACCAATTCCAGCTTCTTCTCCTCTTTCTTCTCTTCCATACTTGTAATTTACTATTGTAAGCACTGCCTTTGCTATTTCCTCAGCAATACCTGCATTGACCAACACTGTCTTGTTAAGAGTATCAACGGAATTATCTACTATATGTATATTGATGGGTTTACCCTTGAATGTACATACATTAGCTCCTTCATAGTTATAATAGTTCCTACCTCCATCACTAATATTATTACTAAGATAATGTATCTTACCATTGTTTATAATACATTCTTTCAGTATTTTTCCATCAATCAAGTCATCATACCTTGAAGTAGTTTCCCCCAAGTTATATCTTAGGTTGAACCATCTGATGAACTCATTGCTAATGAGTATTCTATAGTCAAGATAGGACATTGCAAGACCATAGCTTCCTCCGATAAAGTTGAATTTGAGTTTCTTGTCTCTTACCAGATGCCTAACAAAGTCCTTCATATCCTCCTTAGAGAATATGTTACTATAGTCATTGAATGCGGTAAATCTCATGGAGAAGTCAGTTTCTCCACTAGTTGTACCACCACGTGTGCTTATCCTCTCCAGATACCTGTGAGGAACTCCAGAGATACTTTCAACTCTAACATACTTGTCCAGTTCAAGACAGAACAACTGCCATATAGCTTCATCATATCCCACTGCGAGAGTAGCTACTGTACTTCTGATAGGTCCAGTACCTAAACAGGGAGCCTCGAAATTAGAAAAGTCACTGAATGGGATACCAGGAACATGACTGTGCATATAGTCTGCTTTCATGTGAGAGAGTTCATACTCACTCCTATTCACAGTAAAGTAACCTGCGCCTGCACCACTTGCCTTTATTTTTACTTTAACCCATAGATGGTTTATATCCACAAATCTGTTATGCTCATTAGTAACCCTTACATGGGGGAAATGCACAAGAATGAACCCTTGTGGGGCATTCCGCAGTACAGCAGTAGTCATTATAGGCAGAAAGTATGTAGCAAGTGCCTCGTCACTAAGTATAGCATTATCCAAAGCACCATTATCAAGCATATCTTCTATGACAGCCTTATCTTCTTTACTGACACTCCTGAACTCTGAGCTACTAAGTACAGCACTCTTGCTAGAGAAGAAAGAACTAAGCCTGCTCTCAGACAATAAACGTAGGAACTCTTCAAAGCTCCAGAACCCTTGCATATCCACTCTCTGCTCTCCAAAGAAGTCATTGAATATGCCAAGAACCTTATTAGGAAAGTACATGAGGTTATCATATAACTCCCTTGCCTTATTAGTTACTTCTTCATTCATACTGTGTAAAAAAAAAAGGTGAAGGGCAAGCATACTACTCACCCCACACCTGTGTTATTTTAATCTGACCTTATCTTTCAACAAAGCCAAACATCTCATCAATCTCCTTCTTGCTCATCTTCTCAGGTGTATTGCAAGATTTACCAGTGAGGGCAGCCATCACAGCATCATAGGTCTCCTCCCCAATGGTATAATTGCTATACAATGCTTCTGTAAGCATGGCAATAGCCTTTGAGCAGTTGCAACCAGTGTGAGAAGGAGTGTCAGATGTTACAGGAGCTGCCTCTGCCTCTACAGGCTTCTCAGCTTTAGGTGCAGGAGCTGCATTGGTAGAACCCTTCTCAAACAGAGAGATGAGGTCAGCGGTAGAACACTGTGTGAAGTTCTTACCGAACTTCTCCACACAGACACTCTGCAAATGCCTCTTCTTGATTTCTGCATAGGCTTCTGCTCTTGACATGGCACCAGACCTAACCTTCTTCTCAGGTGCAGTCAACATGAATGTCAAGTCATTGACTACCTGACCCTTATAGGGTATGTTAGCAGGCAGGGGAGCTGCATCATCCTTGAGTTCAGCTCTCATATGACCTTCAAAGAAAGTCATACCTGTGTAGTCAATACCTCTCTCCCTCATTTCCTGTTTGAGTTCACCGAGAGTTGTAGCCTTAGAATCCTGAATCACCTTCTGGCTCTGGGTCTTAGAATTGATGATAGTTACTTTACGAGTTTCCATAATTTGAAGTGTTAAATGTTAAAACTTTTGTTAATGTTATCTTAAAAAAAAACAATTTTAGTCCTTAAATAAGGGCATGATAATACCTCTAAATCTATTAGGGTCTTGAAGAGATTTGTATAAATCACTGATGTCTTTAGTATCATTCACTTTTGGTAATACTATATTGGTGAATCCAGTAGACTCTGACAGTTTTACCGCATCTTGCAGCCCAGCTTCATCATTGTCCAGTAGTATATAGATATGACTATATCTCCTTTTGAGTTCACCAATAGCAGTATCACTCATACCATAGCCCTCCCCTTGAATAGCTAATGCAGGTATTCCTGTGTTAGCCCATAAGCACAAGGCATCCTTCATGGATGAACATATGCAGATTCTATCTCCATACTCAGGTACTTTAGTCCAAAGTGATATGACACTCCTGTCATGTCTGTTGCTCCACTTGTACCCACCTTTATTGTAAGGTTGGTATATCTTGAGGGTTACTTTACCCTCTTTCCTTTCTATATAGGCATAGGCATATTTATCAGCTCCAAACACATATCTCTGGCCCTCCCTAATTACAATCTTATGTGATATGGGATATATGTCAGCATACTTGAGCCACTCTAGTGATATACCATAAGAAGCCCAGTATTCTATATCATAATCCCTCCACTCTCTGACCTTACATTGAAGGTCTATGCTCCTTGACTTGAGAGACTGGTACTGGTAAGACCTCTCACTCTTCATACTATTAAACTGGACATTGGCATTGGAGAAACTGGGTAAATCCTTCCAAAGATGATTAAGCATATCTTTGTAGCTCTCCCCCCAATACTTCATAAGCAAATCAAACAATCCACCTCTATCCTTAGTGGCTAAGTCAGTGTAATGTACCCTCTTACCATCCAATGTATATAGACCAAATGAAGGTCTGCTGTCATGCCTTAAAGGTGAATGTATTACAGTAGGCAGCTCACTTACATTGAAATAATGGTATAGTATGCCAAATTCCGTAGTTCTTGCTAGGACATCTTCTAGGGTAATGCTATGCTCTCCGTTACCAAATGCCATCAGTCTAATAGTTTTATAGAGTTAATCAGTCATTATTTGTCACCACCCCAAGCACCCCAAGGAGTACTTGTAGGTGCTGAACCTGCACCAAATGGGTCATTCTCAGGTGAATTGAAATCAGTTGCAGCTACATTGTACTCATGCAGAGGTTCAATGCTGAACTCAGTTGTAGGATATGCTCCAGCAGCCTTTCTGTTCTGCATCTCCTCATCAAGTTTACTGTAGTCTGTAACATTGAGTTTCAGGAACTTCTGAGTATAAACAGCCTGGTACTGCTTATTATCATCAGTAGTTCTTACACCAAACATGCCCTTAACTCTGTTGTTGGGCTGCAACTTGATGATGTTCTTCAACTCAGTGAAGTCACCCTTGAAGTAGTTCTCAATCTTGTCGAGTCTGGCCTCAGCATCAGCCAAGTTAGGAATAAACTTAACCTCCTTGGTCTTAGGGTTAGTAAATGACTTGTTTGGAATGTTCAGGTACTTCTTGATGAAGTCAGTAAGTTCCGACTCACCGATATAGGCAGGTCTCATATCAGAAGTGTCATACCACTTCATGTTGTCAGGAATAGGTTCAGTACCTTTAGCAGCATTGATAGGCAACCAAGTAGTCTCACCATACTTATTGATTACCTCAACCTTGGTGTTATCCTTGTTATACCTATAAGCCTTGTTGAGGAAGAAAGTTACTCTGGTGAGCATCTCAATTCCATTACATTTCTCAGGGTCTGACTTAACTACAAAGTCTATTCTTGCCTGAGATACTTTAGACTTATTACCTTCTGGACCAACCTCAGCCTCACTCAGATAGTTAGGGGCTTCATCAAGCTCTGTGTTATAGAGCTTCTCTGTCTCTTCCTTATTAGGGTTGACAGCCAACACAAAGACAGGAGCTATACCAACGTACAGCTTTCTTACAACTTCCCTAGACTCACTGCCCTGTGCAAATGCCATAAATACTGCATTATGTTCTTTCATACTTGCTTACTTTTTGTTTGATTAGTTCATAAAGGGAAGGTCACTGGGGTCTGTACCCTGCTCTTTGTCCTCCATAGCAGGAGCAAGAGGAGATTCTACTGAGGCAGCAATAGCTACTGCATCCTCTGCGGGCACTTCAACCTCAGGAGCCTTCTCAGTGTCATCCACTACACCATCACCACCATCCATAGCAGGAGGGAGGATAGTGTCGGGGTACTTCAAGACATACTTAGCCAGCTTGACAGGCTTACCATCCTTATCCAGCTTACCAGTGTCCTCAATCACCTTCACTATGAGGTCCTCAGTACCATAACCACCAGTCATCTTTCTGATGGGCACTTCAAACTGCTCCTGTGCCTCTTCAAGCTGGTCATATTCAGCTTGAAGTGCATCAATCTTCTCTTTCAACTTGGTCTTCTTAGTGACCATTGCATTCACATTCTGTGCAGTCCTTCTGATGGCTGCAATCTCAAATTTGCTTAACTCTTTCATTTTACTTAATATATTAAGATTATTCTTCTCCCATTACCAAATGCCCTAGTGTCGGGTGCTGAATACAGCTTACATATGGCATATTTTTTCTCATACCACATAAGAGCATAGGATATACAATAAGCAAGAAGCACAGGTCTTCTGCTCAAGCACATCACAAACCTTGCACTTTCTGTATAAGGTTTCCCATTTTCCAAGCAATATGATAGTAGCAATACACTCATATCACTACTATTCAGGTTGCCATTGCTAGCTGCATATGCATAGCTTAACCTGATTACTTCCTCTCTGGTCATTCTCCCTCATAATACTCCTGCATCTTCTGAGCTACTATACCCAAGTCATTAGGAATATACAGGGATTCAAACATACCAACAGGACTCTTGGCAGGATATTCACCATCATTATTGGTTACAAACTGCCTTACAGCTACCTTAGCTGTATCATCCCATGACATCTTTCCAAAGAGTACAGTCTCAAACTTACCTTCAGGTGTGATGTATTCATCCCATTTAATGAGGTATAACTATTATAGTTAATCACTCTACTATACCTCCTTAATGTTTCCATTAAGATTTGACTATATCTTCAATAGATTTTCTCTTAGTCCACCAAAGTTTAATAGACTCACTTCTTTTTCTTCTGGATTCCTCACTTTGAGGAATACCTTTGTGGGATTCTGATAGCTTCTTCCTTATAACTTCCGAAGCTTTCCTTCCCTTATTAGCTAAACCTATTTTACTTTTATGTTCCTCACTAAGAGGTACACCCTTAAGCCTTTTACTCATAGCTTCCTTAAATTCTATAGAATGTTTAGTACCAATTTTAGATTGTCTAATCTTTTCTATAGCTTTAGAATTATGGGTAAAGCCTACACATCCATCACCTCCAGCAGTAAGATTTATCAAGTTAGGAAACTGAGAAATCCAGTATTGCTCTCTTTCTTGCCAGTTATTACCTTGGCAAGTTTCCAAGAGTTCTATTAAAGGTTTCTTATCTTCCTTTAAGATATTAAGAATCCAATTACTTAAATGCTTATTGTGTTGATTACCTTTAGCATTTGCAATATGATTCCCCAATCTTCTGCTTAACTTTCTTACTGTTTTGCCAACATATCTTATTTCTAAGGTATCAGGATGTCTTAATGCATAAATGTGTACTTCTCTATTGTCTACCATTTCCAAATATAATTGATTACTTTATAAATGTACTCCCCCACAACAGAGGATAGTCGATGAACCTTGAACTCATAGAGTCCCTTGGCTGCTGATTGCCCATTTCTCCATCACTAAGAATACAACTGATTTTCAAACATTCAAGCCTATTGTTACCAATTACTTTGTAGTTCAGTTGTCTTTAGGGTGTTCCAGCAATTAGATAGATAATGGCAGATGTTAGGCTACCATGTTACCAGTTGATTTGTACTTGTAAGAGATGGAGTCACCATTCTTATCCTTGTAGGTCTCAAAGTGAGCCATACAGATAATGTTCTTATCCTCAGGCACATTGTCAATCTGGTCAAAGATAAGACCCATATTGTAACCTATCTGCTTAGGAGTGTCCCAACCACCTTTCATGGCATTCTTCATATAGTAGTCCTGTGATAGATAGTTCATATCATCAACTACTATGTTCTTGAAGGGTGAATTGATTAACAACTCTATAGCAGCAGCTACAATCTTGGCATCCTTGGTGATAATCCTGTTGCCCTTACCTATGACTGAACCTAAGTTAGCAGGAGTAATACCCTGCATAGGTATAGGCACATAAATCTTAGATGCACCCTTGATAGGCAGAGGCTTATTAACACAGCTAAGGAGATAAGTCTCCTTAGGGTCCAAGCCTAATATGCCAGCAGAGGGCACACCAACCAGTGAACTGGATTTACCAAACCCAGTCTTAGCTAAAATCAATGCTTTTGCCATTTGCTTTTACTTGTTTCTGCTTGCAAAGATACTTCTATTGAACCACCTGTGCAAGCCTTTAACTACTTTTCTTTTCTCTCTTGAGAACTCTCTTGTGAACATCATAAATACTAGAGTAGCCCTCTTTCTTATGACTTGCTCTACATACTGTAGTGCTGACTCAATCTCCCTCTTATTGTCAGGAAGAGGTAATTCACAGAAGTTACTTACCTCACCATCAAAGAGTAGTGGGCATACCTGGCCACCAGCACCATTGTCCCTATCTTCAATGACTATCAAGAACCTGATGTTGTTCTTGAATCTGGTTATGTCGTACTTCTCATATTCTGTAAGTCCATACTTGAACGGACTGAACAGACCTAATACCAGATTGGCATCTCTAGTGGTGGTCTTACAGTCAGCCAAACCATCTGATGATGGATATAGCTTATTGAGCTTTTGATTCTCAATACCTTCCTGAGCTTGAGCCTGATGCTGGATAGCACAGAAATGAATATCAAACTTATCCCTGAGTTCAATGGCATACTTACTCATCTTCTCAATGGTAGCTCTCTTATCCATACCTTGCTCTTGCATAAGATTGGAATAGTTATCAAGGATTACCTCTATATACTCATCTTCATCAGTGTGCTCAAAGTAATCAATGACATCTACCTCCATAGGAAGGCCATTCTCATCCTTAATAGTACCTTTCTTGTAGTGGAACTGACCTCTCTCAAGCATAAACCCCCTGATTCTCTTATAGATACCAGTAGGATTCCTTATATCATCTATATAGATGACAGTCTCCTTGAACTTCCTTATATACTCCTGATACCTCTCACTCTCAATGAGTTCAAGTATATGCTCAGGACAAGGATTGTCAGCATTTGTACTCTTAAGGTTGGTAGGACTTATCCTTATGTTATCCAACCTATATAACAGGTGGCAGAGAAACTCATAGAACTTCTCTTCCTTTCCCATTTCAAGAGTGAAGTAAAGCACCTTGAACCTTAATTGGTCAGGATGTTCTATCATATAGAAGAAAGGCTCATAGACATACAGATAGTCACTTAGCTTTGACTTACCTATCTTCTGGTTTGCAGTAACTATAGTATATCTTCTTTTCTCAATACCTGGTAACCAGGTTCTCAATCTAGGGAAAGGTAATGGAATACAGTTAATCTGCCCATCCAATATCCTTTGTCTCCTGACTTTGAGCTTCTCTATTGACCTGTCAAATACATCCATATCAATTCAAGCTAGTAGTCCAATCCTCTTTAATGGAATCAATAGCACCTGCATTTTCAATCAGGGTCGCTAAGTCAGATGTTTCATCCACATACAGATTACCATCTGCATCCTCCTTCTTGGCATCTTTCCATATAAAGTACTTCAATACTCTCATATAGTGATAGTTACCATTGAAGGAAGCTACATAGCTTCTAGCAGCCTCCAGTATCTGCTCATCTGTGAACTTATTACCATACCTCTTGAAAAACTTCTTCAATCGGAGTATAGTATCTTTCTTATTACCTCTGAAATAATGGCAAGTGCCTGCCTTTTTCCCTTTGGGGAATATTTCAGCCAGTTGTACAGCTAAGTTCTCAAGTCTCTCTGATGGCTGGCTGTCCTTGTCAGAATCAAGGAGTATAATGGAGGCTACGTCATCCCACCTCTGGGTTACCATATAGCCACCAAATACATCCTTGACTATGATTTCCTTCTCTTCAAGACTCTTGAATAACTTAGGTATGTCAGCACCAGTCTTAATAAGGAGAATAGATAGAAGCTCTGCCAAGCTCAACTTATTCTTCTTACAAACAGACTCATTTATGCTTATTGTCATACCTTATCTAGTTAACTCAAGAACATGGTCATTCTCAATCATCATGGCCTGCTCACAAGCTACAGATGAGTTACTACATTCCTTTGCCAACTTTGTCAGAGCATCTGAACAAAGCCTATATATTCTGCTGGAGACGTTGAACATCTTGGCTTTAGCCCTGCTCTCAGCAATTCTCTTGCCAGTCTCAACGCTGAATGTGTCTGTGGCATTGCACCTTGCTTTAGCTTTGACAGTGAACTTGCCATACCAGTTTGCGTAGGGGATATTCTTGAACATTCTACAATCAATAGAATTCCAAGCAGGATGCTTATCAAGCTGCATATCACACTCAAGTGTGCATACAACCACCTTGTTTGCCTCATCCACAAGGAAGCTGGACTTCTGAATCAAAACTTTATTTCTCATATCTTTATATCAGTTATGTTTTCTATTGTATGAATTAACTGAGGATTGTAATCCTCAAGCATCTTAGCAACTAACTCCTCCTCCCTAGTACCCTTATAGAAAGGTATCACTATCACTGGTTTCTCATGTCTAAGTATTCTACCTAGTCTCTGTTTGATGATTATCTCAGAACTGTTGAGATTGGCATATATACCTATCCTACAGTTAGACAAGTTCATGCCCTCATTGAGCATATTACAAGCGGTGATGTGCCTTATTTCTCCCTTATTAAAGGATTCAAGCACCTTGACAGCATCCTTGTTCTTACTGTTGATACAGTTCCTTCCCAGTTCAATAGTCTGGTCTATGGAGTTACAGAAAGTCAATACTCTTTCATTCTTGAATAGAGCTAACAGATTAAGCATAATGGGGTTCTTTAGGTTTGATAACCATTTCAACCTCTGACCTGCAAGATGTAACCACTTGTTCTTGAATATCTCATTCCTAGTTCTCATGTACTTATCTTTCCAGAAGCTTATCTCATTGTCTAATTCAATACTCTTCTGGAGCTGAGTACACTCAATAGTCAATTTGATATTCTTGTCCCTTATATAGTTCCATCTATCCTTATAGGAGCAAGTTACTGAGGTTCTACCACTACTATGCTTTACTATCTTTTCTGAATTATATCTGCTATCAAGAGTAAGAGGTAACAGATAGACCATAGGGTCAGGAAGGACTTCATTCTCTATGGCTTCCTTCATGTTCACTTTATAACAATACAAGTCAGGAAACATATCCTTCAAGTCATACTTGAGGTCTCTCTTGACTGTAGCTGACAACATGATTATCTTGTCATATGTTATATAGGTGAGCAAGTCTTGGACTCTAGGGGTCACATGATGAGCCTCATCCAGTATGACACAGTTAAAGTGCCTTCGGATATTAGGAACTTTATGTAATCCAGCATAGGTACTGAATGTAACCCTATCCAGATATTCATCATTTCCCCACTTCTTGAACTCATTCTTCCAGTTCTGTATAAGAACAACTCTAGGTACTACTATAAGAATGCTTTGAGGATTATCTCTCAAGCATAAGTCCATACCCATCAATGACTTACCATAGCCAGTTGGGAGTTCCAAGAGTATTGCCTTATTGGTCAATCTTAATATCTCTTCTCTTGCATCTTCTCTATTCATATCTACGGGGGCAAATTACTTTCTATTATTCTAACTTTATCTATATATCTATTGTCTTGGGCATAGGGAAGCTCCTCAAGGAATCTATAATAATCACCTCCAACATACCTATACTCCACCATAGAGATATAGGCTGCTACAGCATCTGTCCAATGCTTGAACTTGAAGTAATCCTTCTTCTTACTATTGTAAAGACCAAAGGGATTATTATACTCCTTAAATAATTTGGACTCAAAGTTACCTGTCCCTTGTCACTACCATACAGGTTCACCTTGATGCCTTCACAACCAGCATCCACCTTCTCCATACATGATGTCATGGAGAACATCATAAACAGAGACAGAAGTCCCAAAATCAATTTACTTTTCATTTTTCTTTCAATTATTAAATTTGTTAAACACTTACAGCTTATTTTTGAATTTGACTCTTGATTAGATTTATCGTTGTTATCATAGTGGCAGCTAGTATCACCACTCCCAATATGTTCTCTATAGTGTTAGGTGCTGATATTAGGCTAAGACAGCCTGTCAGTATAGCCATAAACACTATGAACAATAATACTAATGCTACTAGTATAAGACCTTTCTTCATTTCTCTTCAATCTTGGTAATAAATACAAACTCAGGTAGGTTATCCCACCTATAGTTATCCCATAACTCATAGGTAGCCCTGTACATCTTGTCTTGATAATCCAATATACTCTTGGATACTCCCTTGCCCACTCCATAAATAGAGCATAACCTATAGTGAGACTGTAGCTTTAGGTCTGATAACCATATCTCCCTCTCCACTAAGTAAACCCTCTTCTGGCCCTTATAGGCAAGCCTGAACTCTCCAACAGGTTGCTTGAGATGACTTGACTCACATTGTTTGCACAGAGCAGCTATATCAGGTATTAACTGCCTGTTATAGTCACACATGCTGATGTAAGGCTTGGGCTTGGGCTTCTTGGTTCTCTTCTTGTAGTTCAATATGCCATTGGTGATGTAGAAACCACCTGACCAGCCAATCTCTGACTTTTCCTTAAACATGTCATAGAACCACTTCCTCAGATTATATACACTGGCAGATTTATTACACCTGCCAAGGAACTCTGAGAATACTTTATCAACTGGTCTTCCTACATTGGACTTAAGGAATCTACCCAAGTTACCCTTAAAGTATATGTAGTTATCATCTATCCAGTTGTTTCTAAACCAATAGGCAGCTTTCTCATCCCCTCTATGGAGTATTCTCTTACGAGGAAACTTCTTAAGAAACCTTGATTTCTTACCATTTGTAGCTCTCTTAAGTCCAAATTCTATCATATCTCAAATAGTTTAACGTACTTCCTGCCTGACTGTACCAAGTCAAGATTAGGGCCATACCTATTAAATGTCCTTATCAGGAGTATGACTCCCAATAAGGACACTAATACCACAAGAAACCTCATACTTCTACAGTATAAGTGATGTTGTTATTACTCAATCATCAAATACCTTATAGGTGTAGGAGATGCCCCCGAGGTGCTTACATGCCAAGTTAAGATGTACCTCCAATCTCTGTACTGGCTTCATCTTAGCCCATACATACTGCTTGATACTGGTAGGACAGCTATCCTTACTTGTCATGTACTCATAAGCCTCTTTGTACATGCTTATGGTCTGTGTGGCAGTTCTGGACTTCCTAGTTCTCACGTTGAGGACATCAGCATTACCCTTCTTGTTCTTAACCTTGACTCTAGTCAGGTCATAACCAGTGCCTACTTTGTTCTTCTCAAGCTGTTCAGCCTCAGCTTGGGTCAGCATTACACCACCTTGTAGTGTAATACTGACACTCACCTTGATTTCACTCATTTCAGTTTATCTCTTATCTCCAAGTGCAATTGACGGCAGTGCAAGACCTGCAAGGGGATTACCCTTAGTCTGCTTATCCATATGAGCAGCCATCGCAACATACAACAGCTTGTTGTGAAGCTCAATGCAGGACTTCTGCATACCTATAGGACACTTAGTCCATATGATAGAGGCGATGACAGCCTTGAACTCAGGGTCCTTAACCTTCTCAAGTGCCTTCTCAATGGTGTCCATCACCTCTTCGATGTGCTTCTCACCGTTGTTCTTAGCCTGAGCGATAAGTTTGTCCTTCATTTCCTTAGTCACACTCTCATCCATCATGGCATCTAAGCCTAGAAGGTCCTTCACTTGTGCCTTCAAGTCCTCGACTTTCCCGACACTTTCATTTATTTTTGCCATACTTTTTTTTTTTAAGTAATACAATATATGTAGCTAACACAATTTCAAAAAGAAAGAGGACTATAGTATTACTACCATAGCCCTCTTAATAGAGGTAGAACAACTCTGCCACAGTTGGGTTGAGTTAAAAAAGTTGCGAATAAATCTACTCCTTTCTTGATTGAATGTTAAACCAATATACTAATCATAATTGAAGTAACTGTAACATTCACTAACCCCTATTTTACGGGGGAAATTGGACTCGAACCAATATACTTTCATTTACTAGATGAATGCTTGAAGTAACTCTTTGCTAACACTACTGCTTCCAGAGAATAACAGCAAGAGTATAGTAACCAATTTAGCTACTCCCCCATTTTATTATCTGTCTTTCCAGATTGTCAACCAATTTTACATAGCTGCTAAGGATGGTACTCCTTGACGTTATCTCCACTATGCTTCGAGGCTATTCATTTTCTCACTCACTGAATAGCAATACCAGCGTGGCTAGGATAGTTTCATCGGTGCCTCATCATAATGGGTCTTATCCTGTATAACTATGCTAGGTGAGGTAGGTAAATAAGTGGCGGAGGTAAGACTCGAACTTACATTCTTTAGCACCCAAAACTAATGCTATAACCTTGAAGTAACCCTGACAACCCACTACTGCTTTACCAGAGAAATTCTGTAAGGGTGTTGCTTTAACCATTTAGCTACTCCGCCTTGTAAAAACCTCACCTATATTCACATACCAGTGAGGTAAAACACACAAAATCCAACAAAGTTGGGAGGAGTATAGGACTCGAACCTATGACCTGTGCAATGAAAGTGCTTGAAGTATCTCTACAAATCACTACTATTACTAGAGAACAGTATGTAGAGTATCTTGTTTAACTGCTCTAACCTCTGAGCTAACTCCTCCATGTTAAAGGTATCATAGAACTCCTGATAGGAGTATTGATTGACCAGAATTACATTTTTCAGAATGAAGTAACTCCTATCATCACTAATGATACCTTTTATATTAAAAGCCTATAGAACACTTTGCCAGAGTGTCAAAATATCCCAATATTGAAGTAACTCTGACTTTCACTTATAGGCTCTTTTTATTTATTGCTCCTCAAACTTATTCTGCAATCCCTCAAGAGCTGCAATATAAGTCAAGAAATGTTCTGACCAACCTGAAACCTCAGCAGTCCATACACCCTTGTAGTTCACTCCTCTTGTATGAGCAGATACATCTACAATATAGTTATATGTACCAAATGGTTTAGGTACTCTCTTTTCAGGATAATCACAGTCTTGAGAGTCTGAGAATATGATAATTCTATCAAACTTCTTGTCTTTGAACTTATCCTTACACCACTCCAGACACTGTCTGGTGAATATACCACCACCACAAATCCTATGCCTGGTATCCATTATCTGTGGAGCAAGAGCAAAACCTCTTTTTGGATATTCAATCCACTCTGAGGCATTCGTTTTACGACCATCATTACCTGCTGTAGCTACAAGCTCATAGTCCTCACACTGATTAGCTGCCAAGATAGCCATAGCACAAGCTTGGTCCATCCTGTTGAACTGAGAACTACCAGAGGTTAGAAAACCCATAGAATTTGACACATCCACTATAAATAGTGTCTTACCAGGAAGTTTAGGCAAGTTCTTATATGCCTCTATCATAGCATCCTCAATATCTCTCTCAAATGCTGGGTTCATTCTAGCAGCCTTCCAGAAGTCAAGAGGTAATAGCATTGAGCTTCTCAGTGTCTTAAGGCCATCTTGGATAGTCCTTCTATCCACATTGGCCTTCTGCATATTAGCTATGTTTCTCAACATAGCCAGACCTCCTATTTTTCCCTCTGTAATGAGCTTAGTCCAAGTAGCCTTCTTGTCATCACCTCTACTTAACATGACTTCCCATGTCTCAGGTGGTGTGAGAGTTCTCTCAGCTACCTTATTGAACAACTCCTGCTCATACTGGTTTCTAGGCTTTGCATGTACCAAGAACATCACATCCCTGAGCTTGATAGCAGCATCTCTGTCATACTTAGCCAACTTATACTCATTGAAGTTGTGGAAGGCTAAAGCAAGACCCTTCTTAGCTTGGTTACAGATAGGATACTTACCATCCTTCCAATATATAGCCAAGAAGTCGGTGAGCATGTCAGCTCTTGTAACTATCTTTGGTAGCAAGTCCTTAACAAGTAACTTATGCTCAGGATACTTACACATTTCCACTGCTATAAACAATGGAGTATGCCTCAGTTTCTGATTTAATCTAGCTTCAAGAGCTATATTATATACATCCTCAGCAGGACACAGAGGTATTAACCTCTGTATTTCATTGGCTACTCTCTCACCATCCATATATGCTACATCCTCCCAAAGGAGATTAGCCAGCACTGCTCTTCTAAGTAATGCTACATTGGACTGCCTGGCAGCTAATGCACCATAACCACCTGCCAGTTGAGTGTTCTCAAACTTAGGTGCAGGCTTTAAGTTAGGATTAACTTTTGAACACATAATCTCTGTTGTTTAATTGAACACTGCAAAGGTAAGTCAAAAATTTGATATTACCAAACAAATGACCTACCTTTAACATAAATTTAACTTTAGTACCAATAACTGCCCTTATAAGTAGGGTCAGGAAGAGGTGTTGTTATAAGCACTCTTACTGGTTCATCTTCTTTGAAATACATAGTACACTACAATATAAGAATAATCACAGACACAGCCACTCCTTATAGTGGTTGAAGTTCCTATTTTCAATAGGTATATCTTCTGCATACCTTGTAGCAGACTTAATCCACCTCTCATAGCACTTCTTGCACATAGTGTCATGAAGCACTGCAATGTAATAGATGTCTCCACTACGGCACCCCTTATTACAATGCATACATATACATGTGCCTGAGCCATCTATACCAAAGCCCAGAGATGCTGCATCCTCTGTTGACAAGCTGATTACCTTGAACCCCTTGTCATTGTTTACAATCTTTGCCATTCTGATGTAGTTTAATTTTATACTATTTGCAGAGCTTTGTAAGATTGAACAGTATTCTCCGCCACAAAGATGGCTTACTGCCCTTCTTAATCTCCTCTACATATCTAACCACTCTTTCATACTCTTGACCACTGATGTAACTGTCTCTATAGGCTTTAGCAATTAACTCCTTGCCAGTGCCGTAGAAACAGCCAACTGCCCACATATCATTGCTACGTGTCCATGTAAAGAACCTACCAGATGACCACCAATTCTTAAATACTATCCAATCATGTTTAGACTCTATGACTGCATCACCGATAATTTTAGCAGCACCCTTTATGACTATAGTGCCCCTAGTTGGTTTTATGAGAGTATCGTTGAAAATACAAGTACCATCACCTATAAATACCCTACCAGATACAGAAGCATTATCCCCAACAATAGCTCTATCAGAGATATATGCACAACGGCTCACACAAGCATGGCCAACCACAGATGCATAACAATTAACTTCTGCACCATCATAAACTTTGGCTTCATCACCCACCCAAGCAGTGCCCTCAAGGTTCTCATAACCCTCAATGAAACCACCCAAAGTACCTTTCAACACATTGCAGAAACTCTTAGTGCATATTATGCGATGCAGTGTATGACCATCAAACTCAATAGTCTCATTGGTTAGTTCATAATGTCTTCCAGTATTCATATTTCTTATTGTATAAGATTATGGTTAGTTAGTCCTTTTTGGGTTTGATACCCCATGCAAGACATCCAAATCTGACATCTGTGTCAATATTTGAACCATCAAATACAATCTCTTCTCCACCAATAGATGTTAGAGTAATACCCACAGGTAATGAAGGATAGAGATATAGAGGAATCAAACGAAGCCCAAGAGTATTTTTCTCATCAGCAACCCTCTTATCAAATTCTTCTTTTGTAAGATGTCCTTTGTCTAATTCAGATTGTAAATAAGAAATTTCTTCTTCAATACCTTCTTCAGATTGCCAGCTTCTAAAATATAGAGCTTTACACTGACTTTCTGTAAGAGCAGTCCAATCAATATCTTTCTTAAACTGTTCTTGAACTTGTCGCCAAGCATCATTGAGACGTTTCTTCTTGAATTCTTCATCCCAATTATATATCTGAATGCATGCAATTTGGTGAGCAAGCCAATTCAGAGCGTTATTAACTCTGTGTTCTAATGAAGTTTGTTCCATATTATTTAATTTAATAAGTTATTCTACCTTAAATAGCATATTTTGACTCTACAATTTCAAAATCCTTAACTATATCAGCATATTTTGCCTCTGTGATAAGCATTCCGAAATATTTGCCAAAGTGCTCAGCAATCTCTTTACTAGCACAACCAAGGAACCCACTATCAGCACTAGCACGGCCAGAATATGTGGAATAATTAAAATTACCCAAACCTTCAATGCCATTGAAATAGGCAATGCTGTTGAGAACATAATATGAAGCTCCCTCACTCCTAATCTCACCTATTATTTCCATAGTGCCAGAGTTGATTTCATTTTTATAATAACGAAAACCTTCAACTTTAGCTATGAAAGGGTTGTTAGGGCAATAGATATAGGAGTTTCTTGGGTTCTCCACAAAATGTAAATTCACACCCAAGTTAAGGGCCTTTCTGATGATATTCAACTTAAATGCAGCAGCAGATGACTTGCTATAATAAGCTATATTACCAACGGCTGTAACCCTAGTGATATAGTCAAGCCCAAGAACTTCACAAGCCTCTTTGAAGGTTGTAATGCTCTTAAAGCTGCATACCAACTCATCTTTGCTGAAGGCTTGAAGTGCAACCTCTCTAAGTGTTGCATCTCCACTGTTAAGCCACTCTCTAGCCTTACTAAGAGTGATAGTTACATTCCTTTCTTTCATATTGGGAATATTTTAATTGTTAATTGTGGAGCTGAGGGGAGTCGAACCCCTGTCCTAATAGCTCTCAATATAAGGATTACACATGCTTACCACTTTATTATGCAGTTGGTTCTCTGCTGGGGTTGACTGGATTGTCAACATAGTCCACCACTTGCATTTATCTATGCAAGAAATCTTGTCTTGTCACTATTCTGTTTCCAAGTCAGTGACCAACTCAGTAGATTGCTTAAGCAGCAAGAGCTACAGGTGCAGAAATTCTGTTGCCACCTAAAGTTTTGATGTCTCTCCATCAGTCTCTGCATGTCCTTATACCAAGTAGCCACCAGTCAAAACCAAATACAGCCCCTTGAACTAAAAGTACTCCCTATGGGACTTGAACCCATGACCCTCGGATTAAAAGTCCGATGCTCTCAAGCCTTGCGGAGCCAACTGAGCTAAGGGAGTGAGCCATTTTATAACACCTCTTTAATAGTCAGACTCTTTATCGTACTGTTCACTATCTCATAAGTGATAATGATTTTATTACTACCCACTTCAAGACTGACAGATATAGGAGATATTATATCTACCTTTATAGAGTCTCCAAACACATCATACATATATCTTTTCATGTTAGATATGTTGTATACTCTACATCCTTTACCCAAACCTAGTTTGTTAAGGATTGTAACAAGAAGCTCAGACATCTTATTTATCGTTAAAAAAGACATGCCATAGCAAGATACAAAACAAGAATGTACCAAAACCATAGAATATCATCTCTAAAATTCCAAGTATTATCATTGGTCTTTCATTTTTAATACCCAAACTATTACAAATAGCCAAGCAAATATTGTTATAATCATTGCTTTATCTCCTTGGCAATAGCTTCCTTGATACCCTTGGGAAGGTACATTCTGTATTCCTTACCTGTCTTTGCTGATACCCTGTTTATATACACAGCTCCAGAAGAGGTAATGAATATAGGGTATACCTTATTGTTCTTATCCCTGTATGTATACTTAGTCTCCTTACCCTCAGATTTTCTGAAAGTTTTTGTGGTATCCTGCACAAAGGTATTACCCTCACGCTTGAATTGCTGTGCACTGGCTATAAGACTAATACAAGCAAATATAAAAACTACTATAATTCTCATATGTTATTATTTTAATTGTTTACTATAAAAGTCTTTTCCTATTCTCACGAACCAGAAAAGCACAATCTACAACTACAATTTATCTATAATGTTAAATCCCGTGAAGGAATCAAATTCCTTCTTGGATATTAATTTATAAGATAGATAAATTAGAGCAACACAAACTAACCCAAATATCAGAAAGTATTTAATACCTACTGACATTATCACGTCAGCACCTACTATGAATAGGATGCTGCATATTATTGTTGCATACAATAGTACACATTTACTTACTTTAATCATTGTTCCATGTATAAGATGAATAAAAACACGATAACTCTCTAGCTGTCTGCTTGGCTTCTTCAAGATACTCAGATAAAAAGTCAGACACTTCATAGAAATCATATCTGTTGCCTTCAAATTGAATATCCAAGACCTTCTCACAGAAGGCAAGAGCATTCCTTTGTTTAGGAGTGCTCTCCCTCCATATGTTTATGTCAACTAGTTTTACAGTCCAATCAAATCTCCTGTTGATGGCCTTATATTCTTCAGCCTCTCTAATAGTTTTGAATGGCACACCAACAGGGTTACCTGTGGTGTCATAGACAACATATTTTCTCATCTCACTATTACCTTAATGTTGCGTGCCTCATACATCTTGACTTCAGAGAATTTAATCTCATAAAGCTCACCCCAGAACATGATGAAGTACCTCTTAGTTTTACAGACTCTTATAGTGAGCCTAGAATCTGTCGCGGAACATACAAATGCCCCTTTTAATCTCTTTCTTTTCATTGTTGTATATTTTGTGGTTATTTTATTAGTAGGTGATATAGGATTTGAGCCTATTTGCATAGAATAACTACTGCATTAACCAATATATGCTAATCACCTTAAGCACTGTTATTATTTAAGTTAGTGACCTCCAGTACTCTTCTAGATATTCAGAAGTTTATAAATTCTGCTCTTTTAATGCTGGATATAGGGATAATAAATATATGCTATATGAGCTGAGCCGATAGTACTATCTTCCTAATAGGAATCCTCTACTTTTACACTCATCAGGTTTAGTACCTTTACTGATAGAGTAACCTTTCTACTAATGTACTGTGTATTGTCTACTTGATACTTAGTCCCTCGGTATTGCTTTTCAACTCCATTAGCCTACTTCTGCTTGACCTTCACGTCATCTTTCACTCAACAGTGGATTTTCGTTAAGGATAGCCTCTACTTCCTATCTATCTTGAGGTATTCTACTCTTAATAGTAGTGCTATTTGTTTTTAGAGCTATATCCTGTACATATATCCCATATTGCACCTATTACAAGTGCAATGCACAGGATTACTCCTACCCATTCTCCTAGTGTCATTTTTAACTCTTTTTAATGAATAACTGACTTAAAAAATAACAAGCAAAGTGGAGTAACTATATAAGTCACCCCACTTTGTTGTTACTGCAAAGACAGTAAAAAGAGTTATGCACCACTATGTGTGGTACACACTCTTTACACAGATTAACCTCGGATTCTCTGGATGTCTAATTCTCCTTGCTTCTCCAAGGTAACTATCTCTGCTTCAGAGAGATTGATGATGTCACCCACCTCACTCTTTGCATCAGTACTCATTGGCACATACATGGTAGTACCATTTGCCATGAAGAAGCAACAAGAGTTGCCATACTGAGATTCCACAACCTGAGCCTTAGTTACAAGTGCAAGTTCATCCTGTGTGAACTTTCTGGAAGCCTTTTCAGCCCATTTGCCTCCATACACTTTCAGACTAGAAAACAAATTCATAGTGCTAAATGTTAAATGTTATTTGATAAATGTTATTTGTGCACATGCACAGCTACTACTATTAGCATTAGCTATGCAAGGCAAGGGCAAGGGGGGAGTTAGTGACCTTGCTCTAAAGATACTCTTGAATATATCATATCTTATTGTTGTTAGTTACTACTATTACTTCTACTGTCAGCTAATAAATAGTATAGCCAGTATCAAGGGAGGAGTTAGTGCCTCTGCTATATAATCATATGTTGTTGTTTCATAGTTAGTCACTGTCTGGATGATATAATAGCTTGTTAATCATATGTTGTTGTTTACTATTCATTCAAAAAAAAAATAAAGGAGAGCAGGATTACTCCCACTCTCCTATGAGGTCTGATGGCTATGAGGACTATTAGCCTCTAATGCGCTGAATGTCCAGCTCACCCTGCTTCTCCAGAGTGACAATTTCAGCGGAAGACAGGTCTACCATGTCACCTACCTCAGACTTAGCATCCTGAGACATAGGTACATACATGGTAGTACCATTCTTCATAAAGAAGCAGCATGATGAGCCATACTGACTCTCAACTACCTGAGCCTTCTCTACAAGAGCCAGCTCTTCCTGAGTGAAGTGTCTGGATGACTTCTCAGACCACTTACCACCATACACCTTAAGATTAGAAAACAAATTCATAACTGAATAATGGTTGACCTAAGCACCATAAGGTTCAAAGTTAATAATGTCAAAAGTAAGGAAGGAGTTAGTTATACCACTCTGAGTATGCATCACCTCCAGAAGTGGTATCAATGTAGTCAGGATAGTCTGTCTCAAGGTCATTGATATAAGCCTTGGCGGCACTTAGTCTCTCACTTTGGTAGAGAGTAACACCTGTAAGTACCAGCACTACCAGTACCAATACTGCAACAAGAATGTTCTTCTTCATATCATATAGGAATGTTATCAAAGGCAAGGTGAGAGTTTCAACCCTAAAGTTTGGGTATTCAATGTTACACATAACAAAGTACAGTCTCCACACTAGAGCAGACTGAAAGAGCTTTAAGTTAACTATTAATCCTTATTAAACACTAGAGACTCGAATGAAAGGTTCATCCAACTATCATCAACACAGACATCATATCTTCTTGTCATGATGGTTGCTGTACACTCATCATCCATATACTCTTCTACATCAACATAGGACTCTGCTATGTTATCAGTGTTCTTATACTGATAGTTGATGTACTCTTCTTCAGCCTTTACTAGGTCTTCAAGGCTGAAATGCTCTAATAGAAAGAGCATGTCTAATTCTTCTCTCATTTTTATTATAAATATAAGTTAACAGTATCTTGGCTAGTGTTAGTATGTATCATTTCAACCCACGGGGGGGGGGACAAGCCCCAACAAGCCAGAGGCAGGGGAGGTGTGAGTATATTATACTCCCCTCACACCAATGAAACACCTTAAAAATAAAATAAAAAAAAAAATTAAAATTTTTTAACCTAGACCATAGTGTATAGTTAAACTTTCTTAAAATATTTGGTTATATCAGATTTTATACTTACCTTTGCACCTGCCAGAGAGATAGGTAGTATGTCTCTATCCTCCATGAGGTAATCAAGTAATGGAGCAGAAGTTGGGTAGTAGTTCCAATATATAGGAATGAGGTGTCCCCGATACTGGTACAAAGTGTTTTTGTTATAAGTTGGATTAGCATAACCAATACTACTGAGAAAAGGTACAGGTAAATATGCTTTAAGGGGTATAACCAAGAACGGGTCCAACGAAGTGCAGAACTAATATGAAACAAGCTTGGCAACACAGGCTAGGGATATATTATACCTAATAATTTAGGTATTCCTTCAATACTTCATGCTTGGTTAAATGGTTATATCCATTGTTGTGACAATCATAAGGAAGGGTACTATCATTTCTATACAGAAAAGCTGGGCTAATAAAATAATGGGACTATGAAAATAACTTTGCAGAAAGGTGATATTCTTACATATAGGTATTTTAATGGAGTAATGATATCTTTGGCTTATGACCCTATATTTGATGGTGGATTTAATGAGGTAGATACTGAGAACACATTATTAATTAAAATACAAAGAGGTAACAAGGTACTATATAGAAAAAAGAGCTATCTTAATACCTTTCTGGACTCTAATAATTAAATTTATCACAGTAAAATTTGGTAGATTCAAAAAATTTGCTTACCTTTGCAGAGTAATTCAGAGTGGGGCTTGGTGTAGTGGGAGTCACATGAGATTTTGGCTCTTATAGCAGAGGTTCGAGTCCTCTAGCCCCAACTAGAGATGCCCTCTTAGTATAATGGATAATACATGAGTCTTCTAAACTTAGAATGATAGTTCGATTCTATCAGGGGGTACTAAATTATATAGACTATGTAGTGTAGTGGTTTGCATATCACACTGTCAATGTGAAGGTTAGGGTTCAATTCCCTCATAGTCTGCACACTTATAACAAAACAAAAGTCCTATCCTACAGCGGTAGGTAGGCAAATGGAGAGATAACTCAGTGGGACTGGGACTTGTCTTGAAAACAATGGGGGCAGTGAAATGCTTGGGGGTCGGGACCTCATCTCTCCGCAATATATGGGTGTAATTCAGTAGGTAGAATGCTACATTTGGGATATAGTTGTCCTTGGTTCGAGTCCAGGTACCCATACCAATGGGGAATTAAGCTAACTGGCTAAACTGATAGCTTTGCAAGCTATATTAGAGGGTTCAAGTCCCTCATTCTCCACATTAGTTTCCGTGTTTCATAATGTTGAGCTTTTGCTAGAACCCTCTTTTGGGTAGTTAGAGGTTAAAGAAACTGCTTCATGGGTCTTTAGTTCAAAGGTTAGAACAAGGGGCTGTTAACCCTTAGATGTAAGTTCGAGTCTTACAGGTCCCGCAGAGATAGATAGGTAGTTTAATGGTAAAAACCTAGTCTCCAAAACTAGAAGATGTGAGTTCGAGTCTTACTCTATCTGCAATGGGAAAGTAGCAAAGATGGTCTATGCAGAGGACTGAAAATCCTTGGATATAAGTTCGATTCTTATCTTTCCCACATAAGGGTATATAACTCAATTGGTTAGAGTACTTGACTGATATTCAAGAGGTTATAGGTTCAAGTCCTGTTATACCCACTGTGTTAGTAGCTCAATTGGCAGAGCAAAGGTTTGTGGTTCCTTAAGTTGTGGGTTCAAATCCCATCTAACACCCAACATACTGGTATATCCCCTGACTCTTATACAGTCTAGAAAGGGTAATTGGTCACATGGGGGTTCAAGTCCCTCTGCCAGTACTATCTTGGAGTACCTGAGTGGTCTAAGGGCACAGTCTGCAAAACTGGTGATTCGTGGGTTCAAATCCCACCTTCAAGTCTAAATATATCTACTCCCCCAAAGCATTGATGGTGGATGCTCTGGACTTTTAATCCTGAGAGCTAGGTTCGACTCCTAGTGGGGGAACATGATAAGTTTTATAATATATGTATGGCAAGAAAAATAAATGAAATAATAGTACATTGTAGTGCTACACCAGAAGGTAAAGACTATAGTGTGGATACTATAAGACAGTGGCACCTTCAAAGGGGCTTCTCTGATATAGGCTATCATTATGTAATATATAGAGATGGTTCTATACATACAGGTAGAGATGAGTCTATTGTAGGTGCACACTGCACTGGCCATAATGCTAACTCTATTGGAGTATGCTATATAGGAGGATGTGCTTCTGATGGCAAGACACCTAAAGATACTAGGACTGCTGAGCAGAAGCAGTCATTAGTTAAGTTACTTAAGGAGTTAAAGACTAAGTACCCTCAAGCATCTATACATGGGCACAGAGACTTTAGCTCAAAAGCTTGCCCTAGCTTTGATGCTACAAAAGAATATAGCTCTCTATAAGAGAGCTTACACCCTCCTGCTGGAATGGGTATACAGGCTAGTCTTAGAAACTAGTGTACTAAGTACATAAGGGTTCAAGTCCCTTGGAGGGTACAGATAATTTAGTTAAATAATGTAATTTACTTGCATAGGTTAAATATTTAGCTTAACTTTGCAGTATCAAATAAAGAATAAGAGAAATGGATAGTGTTTTTCTAGATAATCAGCTAATGGATGAGATGTTCAAGCCTTCTCAAGATGGGAACCCTAGTCAATTCTTCATTAGCTTCATTAACCTTCTGGAGGGTTGGAAGACTAAGTGTAAGAATCTGCATTGGGCAGCTCCTAAGAAGAATATTCATGTTTACCTAGATGAGTTCCTAGGTATTATCTCAGACTATCAGGATGGGCTGGCAGAGGAATATCAGGGATTGCTTGGACATATGCAACCTAATGTGATTAAAGGTACTCCTAGTGATGCTCTTAATGCTATTGACTTCATCAATGAGGTCAAAGCAGGAACTACTAAGTTCTATGAGAATATTCCAGAAGGAACTCTATATGCAGGAATTAGGTCTGAGTGTGAGACATTCATACATAATATACTGAAATACAAGTACCTCTTTGAGTTATGTGATTTGAGACCTTACTAAGTATAATGCCCCTGTGGTGGAATGGAATACACATTGGTCTTAAACACCAACGCCCCTTGGGGATTGCAGGTTCAACTCCTGTCAGGGGTACTATGCCTCCTTAGTGTTAATGGTTTAGCAAACCTGCCTTGTAAACAGGGAGTCTCAGTTCGATTCTGAGGGGAGGCTCTACAAGTTACTGAAAACTGTTTTACCTACAGAGAGAGTAACACCCAATGCTACTAGGTAAGCCTCAAACAGGAGCTGGCCTGTATAAACAACAGCTTAATAGGTGTAGGTGATTGGGGGTGTAAGGACAAGGTTAACCTTACAATGCCAAGTACCATATCAAATCTTGGCAATATCTCGGGATGCTAGCAATGGTAGCTAACCAGCCTCATAAGCTGGAGGTTGTAGGTTCGAGTCCTACTCCCGAAACTATAAAATAGTTAGAAACATGGGTGAGAAGAATAAAGTAATGACTTGTATAGTAGGTCAGACAATTAGGGGTATAATAAGCCAGGCAAATGAACTTGGTATACCAAGAGAGGCCATAGTAAATATGTTTACTCTTGGTGGGCAGATATATTTAGTTTATTATAAATCATAGTTATATGGAACACTTACTTAGAGATGAGTCCAAGACAGCTGAGTATAACTCTGTCCCCGTTAAATACTGTAAAAGTTGTTTATCTCTTAGAATAATGTCTCTTGATGGTATGGACTACTGTGACCACTGTGGAGATACTGATATTGAGGAAAATACTATAGAGGAGTGGGAGAAGTTATATATTGCAAAATATGGAGATAAATTCTTAAATAAATAATATGGGAAAAGAAGTTAGAGAAATGGGAGAAGCTAAGAATAAACTTAGTTATGAGGAGTTGGAGAATGTATGTCGCCAGCTTAGTGCACAGGCTCAGCAGCTTAATACACAGAACCAGCAGTTAAGGATGGCACTGAATGAAGCTAATCTGGCTAACCTATATAAGAGACTTGATTATCTGTTTGCTGTTATTGATAAGGATAATGCTTACTTGTCTCATAATTTTAAGGTACAGTGTGCTATTGAGATAGAAAATCTGATGGCTACTCCAGAACAAGCAGAAGAAAACACTGATAAAGGAGAGTAACTATGGTCAAGAAGGGAGTGGATAATGTGGTGAGAATACCATGTAAGCTTGACTACTCTTTCTTTAAGATGTGGTTTATGTTCTTACAGCCATTTCACCATCTTACTGAAAGGGAAATGGAAGTAGCCACTTCCTTTGTCAAGCAGAGATATGAACTAAGTAAGGTGGTCTCTGATAATGATATTCTTGACAGACTCGTTATGAGTGAAGACACTAAGAGGAAGGTTAGGGAAGAGTGCAATATAACTCTTCCTCACTTCCAGGTCATAATGGGTAAATTGAGAAAGAATAACATTATAGTAGATGGTAAGCTAAATCCAAGATATATACCTAGAGTTATTGAGGAAAATGGCTCATTCAAGTTGATGTTATTATTTGATTTTCAATGAACTATCAAGATGCTATAGACCATGTGGCTAATAAGCTTGAACTATCCAGAGAAGTAGTCAAGGAGGCATATGAGTCTTATTGGGAGTATATAAGATGCACTATATCAGAACTACCACTTAAAGATGACCTTAGTGAGGAGGAGTTCAACAAGTTGAGGACTAACTTCAATATACCTAGCATCGGAAAACTATCATGTACATACCCTAGGTATAAAGCCATTAAGGATAGGTATAAGCATGTAAAGAAACTAAGAGATGATAACAATAATAAAGAAAGTCAAGCCCATGTTTGATGGGCTAATCACTACCATGAACAGATATGGTAGTGAAGTTAAAGCCAGAGGTAGTAATCTGATTGATGCTAGCAAGGCTAATACAGTTAAGGAATACCAAACTGTAGTTGCAATTGGACCTATGGTAAGATGCATAGAAGTAGGAGATACAGTATTCATCAATCCTAAGAGATATGCAGTAATGAAACATAAGCCTGGGTCTCTGCAAGATGGGGTAATCAAGGACAATCCAGTTATAGGTTACAACTTTGATATAGTAGAGATAGATGGTGTTGAACATCTGTACTTACAAAGCTCTGATATTAAGTTTGTAGCTGAGGTTGAGGAGTTTGATGAAAGCCCTGCAATATACACTGAACAGCCAAAGATTCTAGTTTAACACTATAAGCCCAGTCTTAAAGCAAGATTGGGCTTTTATTTTAATAGGTATATGAGACTATTCAAATATGAAGGATATAACCTCAGCATATCTGAGGAAGCTTTAGCTCTTAAGCCTTTTAGAGCTATATGGATAAGAGATAAGTCAGCCTCTAAGGAAAGGGCTATAATGGAGTTGGGATATTGCTATTTCATGGAAGACCCCAGAAGTGATTACCAGTACATCATAGATAGGGATGAAAGAAGCAAGGCTATTAAAGAAGGTGAAGGTCTTAAGTCTACATGGCAACCTGATGGAACTGTAAAGGAAGCCATGAAGCTATACGCCTCATTCAAGACTACCTCAGCTCTATTACTGGAAGATACTAGAGCTTTGGTTGATGGTTATAGGAATAAATTGAGAGACCTTACATCTGATATGTCAGAGCTTGATGTAAAGGATGTCAAGGAGCTAGGTGCTATTATTAAACAAGTACCATCAATGGTTAAAGACCTAGATGAGGCTGAGAGAGCATTGGCTAAGGAGATAGCACAGAGTGATAAGGTGAGAGGTGCGCAAGAGAAGAGTATTTACGAGGATATGTAATCATTATGGATGCAGTAGGAATAGTAGAAGTATTGAATACCAAGTTTGAAAGGATGAAATGTAAGAAAGGAGTGCATTTCATACTACACAAAGAAATAGAGTGTAACAGCTTTAGCAAGGCTTACAAAGAGTATAAGTGGACTCTATGGTATATAAATAACGGAGAGAAGTTCAAAGTAACTACACTATCTCATACCAGTAGGATAGTTACTGAAAAAGAAGAGTCTGAAATGACCAAGCTCATGGAAGAATCTCTACTTATTCTTATCTTTAATCTCCTTCTGGACCATGATAACTTAACTTTGATGTTAGATGGAAAATATAAAGGTGCTGATACAGACTAACAGGTATCAGACTCCTGTTACACAGGAGCTACTTGATAGTTTACCAAGTGAGGTAGCAGAGCAGCTTATGGATTGTCTGACTAATATACAGTTCATTAAGAATCTCATATCTCCAGATAGACTTTGCTATAAGGATTTACCTAGGGATGAAAGAGGTGCTGCAATAGTGGATATAACTAATCCTCCTATACTTGAGGATGCTGACTACTTTAGACAAGCTGCATTGCATTATCAGAAGCATGGATGCTACACATTTCTAAAACCCAATAGTAACCCTAACTCAGAGTTCAGGAAGTTCTGGGATGAGGAGAGAAGAAGGTGTTGGGAGGGTCTTATTAGACCCTCAGATGGTGCATGGATTTCAGGTTTTAACTACTGGTTCTTGAACTATCAGCCTATGATGGTCAATAAGATTACTGAGGGCAAGAAGAAAGCTGTCAGAGTAGAATCATTCCCTTTCATACAGGAGGGTAATGTCTGGAGATATTATTATCTATTTAATGCCAGAGAGCAAGGTCATCATGCCATTGAGCTGGCTAAGAGAGGTTGCGCAAAATCCTACTCATTGTCATCAATTATGGGGCATAATCTTATCTTAGGGGAGTCAGAAGAATCCAAAAGAAGGGTTATTACAGTGTTGACTGCTTATCAGAAAGAATATCTATCTGATAATAAGGATGGTACACTATCTAAGTTTAAGCCTGCAATTAACTTTAGCTTCTCCAATACTCCTTTTCCTCACCTTATGTTGAAGAACTCTCCTAATGAGATGTCATGGCAAATGGGTTATAAGGATGAATATGGTATTGAGAGAGGTTCACTAAATCAGGTATTGGCAGTATCAGCTAAGGATGACAGCGAGAAGCTGAGAGGTAAGAGAGGTTGGATTCTATTCGAGGAAATGGGTTCATTCAAAGGACTACTTTCCTTGTATGACATTACTAGAAAGTCAGTGGAGGATGGTGACTATACATTTGCCACCATGTATCTGGTAGGTACTGCTGCCGAGGATGAATCAGACTTTAGCTCAGCTAAGACCTTGCTATATTATCCTGAAGCCTATAATATACTCTCAGTAGAGAATGTATATGACAAACCTAAGCAAGGTAAGCCTACATTTGGTTATTTCTTCCCATCATATATAAATAGAGCAGGATGCTATAACAAGGATGGGGTATCTGATGTAGTAAAAGCACTGATAGAAATACTTATGCAAAGGCATAAGGCTAAGTATAGTGCTGACCCTAAGTCAGTTCTTAGAGTTATAGCAGAAGACCCTATTACACCTGCTGAGGCTATTATTAAGGTAAAGTCAGCATTCTTCCCAGTTACAGCTTTGACTGAAAGACTACAGCAGCTTGACACTGATGTACACTCATTTGATGATGTATATATAGGTAAGCTGGTTATGAATAAGAGTGGGGAAGTAGAGTTCAAACCTACAAGTGATGAGCCTATTAGGAAGTATGGAGTAGAGAATGATACACCAGGAGCTATAGAGATATTTGAGTTGCCTGAGAAAGACAGGAGTGGTAAAGTACCTGGCACTAGGTATATAATAGGGCATGACCCTGTAGACAATGACCAGGCTGAGTCATCATCACTGTCATCCACATTTGTATTGGACTTATGGACTGACAAGATAGTAGCTGAATATACAGGTAGACAATCATTTGCAGAGGACAACTTTGAGATAGTGAGATTGTTATGCCTATTCTATAATGCCAAGTGTCTCTATGAGTCCAATAAGAAGGGAATCTATGCTTACTTTGCCAAGATGACTTGTACTCACTTATTGGCTGATACTCCTGAATACCTGAGAGATAAGCAAATGATTAAGTACAGCTCCTTTGGTAGTAATCAGAAGGGTGTCAATGCTACAGCAGCTATAAACAACTATGCCAATGGTCTTATAAGGGATTGGTTGATGAAACCTGTAACTATGATTACTACTATAGATGGAGTAGAGAGGGAAGTAGCTACCCAGAACCTGTTCTTCTTGAGGAACAGAGCCTTGATAGAAGAACTTATAGCATTCAATCCTGAGATAAATGTGGATAGAATCAGGGCATTAGGTATGGTTATGCTATATAGAGAGGAGAAGATGGTACTATATCAAGGTAATCCTAGTAGGGACAAAGATGCCACGCCAAAGGATTATATAGGCAATGACCCATTCTTCACCAATAACTATGACAAGAAGTTCAAGAAAACAGTAAATTTAGTAAAAGATATGGCAACTAGTTAGTATTTCATTTATTTACTTGTAGATATATTATAAATGTATTAACTTTGTATTCAAAGTAGAAGAATTATGGAAGAAGATAAGTATATAGTATATCTACATATAAATAAGATAAATAATAAAGTATATGTAGGCATCACTAAATTTAGTGACCATAATAAGAGGTGGAATCGAGGATATAGGAATAATAGACATTTTTCTGCTGCTATACTTAAATATGGTTGGAATAATTTTGAGCACGTTGTTTTATTTAGAAATTTACCGAAATCTACAGCGTGTATAATAGAAAGGCTACTTATAAAAAGATATAGAAAGAGCAGTAGATGCTACAATTTATCAGGAGGTGGGGAAGGACTATTCAATCCGTCTCAAGAGGTTAGAAATAAAATTTCTAATGCTATTACTGGTATAAAAAGAAGCGAAGAGACTAAAAAGAAAATATCCGAAGCCAAGAAGGGGTTTACTTATGTTAGAAGTAAAGAGTCCTGTATGAAAACAGTAGCTACTAGAAAAGCTAGAAATAATTATAAAACCCCAACTTGGTTATGGAATAGAGACTTATCTGGACATAATAATCCTATGTATGGTAAGCATTTATCAGAAGAAGCTAAAGCTAAAAAGTATAAAGCAGTAATACAGTTAGATAAAGAAGGTAATATAGTGAATGAATATAAATCAGTAAAAGAAGCCTCTAATAAAGTAAATATTTCTAGTACACATATTGTAAGTGCCCTTAGAGGAAGGTCAAAATCTGCTGCTGGTTTTATATGGAAATATAAAAGTTAGAACTTATGGATAATAGTATAACAAATAGCTTACCTAGGCAAATGTTACCATTTAGTGCCAAAACAAAACAGTGGCGTAAGAAACATTTACTTTGGGCAAATGCTAAAACTTTTTTTAATTGCTCTCTGATAAGAAAAAGTACATTACATAAAAAAATAAATTATGATTTACTCGATGGAAAAATCCATATGAGTGACATGGTTGCAGTACTCAATCCTGAAAAGATTGAGGCTTCATATATCCCAGATGGGATAATCCATTACCCCATCATGAATTCTAAGCTCAATGTTTTAAGAGGCGAGGAAAGTAAGAGAGTCTTTGATTTCAAGGTTGTTGTAACAAACCCCAATGCAATATCTGAGATAGAAGAGAACAAGAGGTCTGAGCTATTCCAAAGATTGCAAGAGCTTATATCAGATACCTCAGCAAGTGAGGATGAGTTCAACCAGAAACTTGAGAAGCTGAATGATTACTACACCTATGAATGGCAGGATATAAGAGAGATAAGAGCTAATGCTCTATTGAACCATTATATCAAGGAGCTTAATATGCCTCTCATATTCAATCAGGGTTTCATGGATGCAATGGCAGTTGGTGAGGAGATTTACCAATGTGACATTGTAGGTGGTGAGCCAGTGATTGAGAGAATAAATCCTCTAAAGATTAGAGTATTTAAGTCAGGCTATTCAAATAGGATTGAAGATGCTGACATCATACTGTTAGAAGATTATTGGAGTCCTGGACGTGTCATTGACACATACTATGATGTACTTACAAAGAGAGACATTGAGTATATAGAGAACCTTCCTGACCATGTTGGTCAGGCAGCTACTGACTCTATGGATAATCTTGATGAGAGATATGGCTTCATCAATACAAGTATGATAGGTGATGAGGTTACAGCATCCAATGGCTCATACTACTTTGACCCAGCTAACCTGTTCAGTGAGGGAGTTACATCTTCATTGTTACCTTATGACTTGGCAGGAAATCTTAGAGTTCTTAGAATGTACTGGAAGTCAAAGAGAGCTATACTTAAAGTTAAGTCTTATGACCCAGAAACAGGTGAGGAAGTATATAACTTCTATCCTGAGAACTATGTAATAGACAAAGACAGGGGTGAAGAGACTCAGAGATTCTGGATAAATGAGGCTTGGGAGGGTACTATGATAGGTGATAGCAAGGATGGTATCTTTGTTAATATGAGACCTAGACTAGTACAATACAATAGGTTAAGTAACCCATCAAGATGTCACTTTGGTATAGTAGGTTCAATCTATAACCTCAATGATAGCAGACCTTTCTCATTAGTGGATATGATGAAGCCTTATAACTATCTGTATGATGCTATACATGACAGGCTTAATAAGGCACTAGCTGCAAACTGGGGTTCTATCCTGGAGCTTGACTTGAGTAAAGTGCCTAAGGGTTGGACTATTGACAAGTGGATGTACTATGCCAAGATTAACCATATAGCTGTTATTGATAGCTTTAAGGAGGGTACTATAGGAGCCTCAACTGGTAAACTTGCAGGTGCATTGAATAATGCAGGCAAGGGAATGCTTGAAACTAATATAGGTAACTATATTCAGCAGCAAATCAACCTTCTTGAGTTTATCAAGATGGAGATGGCTGAGGTTGCAGGTATTACCAAGCAAAGAGAGGGTCAGATAAGCAATAGAGAGACTGTAGGTGGAGTGGAGAGAGCTACATTACAATCATCACATATAACAGAGTGGTTGTTTGTAGTACATGATGATGTTAAGAAGAGGGCATTGGAATGCTTCTTGGAAACAGCTAAGATAGCACTTAGGGGTAGAAGCAAGAAGTTCCAGTACATCTTATCTGACACATCAACAAGAGTAATGGATATTGATGGTGATGAGTTTGCTGAGGCTGATTATGGTCTGGTAGTAGATAATAGCAATGGTACTCAGGAACTTCAATCAAAGCTAGACACTCTGGCACAGGCAGCATTACAGACTCAAACATTGTCATTCTCTACTATAACCAAGCTTTACACATCAAGCTCATTAGCTGAAAAGCAGAGATTGATAGAGAAGGATGAGAAGGATATTAGGGAGAGACAGGCTCAGGCACAGCAACAGCAACTTGAGAGTCAGCAACAGATAGCTCAAATGCAGAATGAGCAGAAGCAAGCTGAATTACAACAAAAGGATATACAGAATCAGAGAGATAACCAGACTAAGATACAGGTAGCTCTTATTAGTGCAAACTCAAGAGCAACAGATGTTGAAGAGGATGGTGTAGCACCTGATGAGTATAGTCAAGAAGCTAAGGACAAGCTAGCCGAACAGATAAGAGAATTTGATAAGAAAATGGAGCTTGAATGGGCTAAGCATAAGGAGACTCAATCAAAGAATGCCTCAGATGCTGAACTCAAGAGAAAACAAATAAATAAACCTAATAGTAAGAGCTGATGTTTACAAGTGAACAAATAAATGAGATTAGGAACAAACTGCAACTTTTTGGAAAGAAGGATTCTTCTTTCCCTAAAGTTGACAAGTGCTATTCAAATGATTCTATAGTAATATTGCAGGATGGCTCAAATAAGAGTATATCTATAGACAAACTACTTAACACAATCAGTATTAAGTATATAGATAAACTAATTGAGAATTTGGAAGAGGGATTACTTAAAGTGAGGATAGTAAATAGTTTGCCTGATATTGGTAATCCTGCCATTATATACTTAATTCCAAGTACCTCTCCCTCTAGTGGTAACATATATACTGAATATTTGTGGGTGCAAGACCTTAATAAATATGAGGTTATAGGTTCTGTAGGAGGAATGGCTATAGATGATAGTCTGAGTGATACAAGTATAAACCCTGTACAAAATAAGGTCGTAACAGGAGAGTTAAATAAGAAGCAACCTAAATTTGCTGCGGACTATATTGCCACAGGGGACTTGAATAGTATTCCTATTACAAGAGGAACTTTGGACTTGAATGGCTATCTTTTGAATATAGAAAGCACACCTACTGTAAGTAATGACCTTACTATTGCCAATGGATATGTTACAGCAGGGGATTCTGTCAATATATCGCCAAGCCTACCAATAGTTTTTATAAATTGTGATGTTGATATTACGAATTTAACAACTGTTGGTAATGTTGAAGGCTATAATAGTGTCCTGCACTATAAGGATGCAACATATTCAGGACATTGGAGCATATTGAACAGTGAGGTGGAGACTTCCTTTGATGCAGAGCTTAATAACACTTCAACTAATGCTATACAAAATAAAGCTGTGTTCAATGCCATTAAAGATGTTAACAGTAGCATAGGAGTAATAGGCAGTACTGTTACTGACTTAAAGACAGACAATACTAATATTAAAAGGGATGTTACTACTCTTATGGATAAAGTATTTCCTTTTAGAGTTGCAGTCAGCATTGATAAAACATTGGCTCAAAAGGGAACTACTGCTACTGCTAATATTACAGTAAAAGCATATCAAGGTGATGATATTACACAAGTTGATACTATTATAATTAATGGTACAGAATATCATGGTAATATACCTTATACTACTCAAGTTACAACCACAACTAATACAACATACAATGTCAAAGTTGAAAAACAAGATAAAGCTGCTAGTGGTTCTGTTTCTATCAGATTTGTTGCTCTTTCTTATAGTGGCGTCGTTGCTTCTGATTTTGTAGTTAATGCTGCTAATGTTAAAACACTTAAATCCACTCTTGTTGGTGGTAGAGGTAGAACAATAGTAGTTTCTCCCAATAATCAGAAAGTGTGTATTGCTTATCCTAAAGAATTTGGAGTAGCAACTTCTATTAAAGATGGCAATGGTTTTGATTATCTTGCATCTTATACTGCTAGTGAGATTACAATAGATAGTGAAGCTTATTATGTGTATCTACTTAATAATGCTACTACTATTACTGACTTAAAACAAATAATTAATTAACAACTAAATAATTATAACATTATGGCTATAAAAATTGGTGCAAACTTTGCTTATAATGGCAAATTACCTAACTTTGAGAGAGACAGTTTTGAGACTAAGGCTGCTATGAAAGCCTTTAATGAAAATAACATTGATGAAGGTCACCTTTCTTATTGTAAGGAAGATGGTAATATTTATCAATATAAGTATGCTAATGCTGTTGATGCTACTACTGGCAGGTGGAGAATATTCAAGACTGATATTGTTGTAGATGATACTCTTAATGGCACTTCTAAAAATCCTATTCAGAACAAGGCTGTATTTGAAGCATTGAAGGCTAAGGCTGATGTTGTTGCTCTTGATAAGTATCAATATAAATATAATGCTAGTTTTGTTGCTCAATCAGATATACTTGTGGGAGCACTGCCTAAAGATGTAAAAGGCATTGATTTGAATGGTTTTACTTTGAATATTACTGAAGATACTATCTTAACAAGGTCTTTTATTATAAATGGTACAATTGCTGTTGCTGACACTTGCACATTGACTTTTGCTGTAGATAATTGTAGTAATGTGATAATAAAGAAAGCAGGCACAAAAGATATATATATATCCATTAAAAAAGGCAACTTTGATAATTGTAATTTTGGAGGTATTACTAAAATTGTTACTACATCAGATTATGAAATTAGAAATTCTATTTTTCAAAGTGATTTGAGCATTCTTGGTTCTGGTAATACAATTATGTATTGTTCTACTATTTATGGTACGATAACTTTGAATAATGCAGATAGTTCTATTACTGCAAAATGGTGTCATATAGGTAGTGTACCTAATGTTGTTTACACAGGAAGAAACAGTTCATCTTTTATGCAGTGTGAAATTGATAGCACTGCTTATCTTTACGCAGTCATAACAGAAAGTGGTGATTGTATTGAAGACGGAACTATACTTATTAGTCAGGAAGATACTAGTGCAGTATCTTCTAAAGCAGTCTATGATGCTCTTCAACTTAAAGCAGATAAAACTCAATTAAATGACCTTGCTACTAAGGATTTTCTTAATAATGAAGTTAATCAACTTGTTGAAGAAATAAATCTTAAACTTGATGATACCGTTGCTGCTAGTACTTATCTAAGACAAGATGATGCTAATACTACTTATGCTAAGAAAAGTGATATAAGTAATGTATATAAGTTCAAGGGAACTAAGACTAATTATGCTGACCTTCCTACTACTGGTGTTGTTACAGGTGATGTTTGGAATATAACTAATGCTGATGCTGAACATGGTATTAAAGCAGGTGATAATGTTGCTTGGAATGGTACTGCTTGGGATAATCTTAGTGGTGTTACTGATTTATCCGCTTATGCTACTACATCTACAACTGATGCAATAAGTGCTGATGTAAAGAAATTGATGGACAAGGCATTCCCATTCACTGTTAAAGTTAGTCTTGACAAGACACTTGCTAAGAAAGGAACATCGCAGCCTGTTAAAGTTACAATTACTCCAAAGATAGGAGATGATAATACAAACGTTGATGAGATTATGATTAATGGTGCTGAGCATCATGGTGCAACACCATATGTTCATTCAGACACAGCAACAGCTACTACAACATATAATGTTAGAGTTAGGAAAGAAGATAGAACTGCTCAAGGTTCTGCTACTATTACTTTTGTTAATCCATCTTATGATGATGCAGTGCCTGCAAACTTTGTAGTAGATATGCTACCCACTTATACTCTCACAGAGACACTAAGAAGTGGAAAAGGTGGAACAAGAACATTTAACCTTAATAACCAAAAGGCATGTATTGCATATCCTAAAGCTTTCGGTGCTGCTACAGCCATTAAGGATGCTAATGGATTTGACTATCTTGCTTCTTACACTAGAGGTGAAGTTAATGTAAATGGTGAATTGTATTATGTATATCTTATGACAAATGCTACAACTATTACTGGTATGAAACAAACGATTTCTTAAATTGAATAATCTATGGCTATAAAAATAGGTTCAAATTTTACCTTTCAAGGAGAACAGCCAAACTTTGAAAGAGATAGGTTTGCTACAAAAGCAGCTATGAAAGCTTTTCCAGATACAAGTATTGACGATGGACATTTATCTTATTGTGCGGAGGATGGAAACACATATCAGTTTAAGTCTTCTAATAGTGTTGATACTGTTACTGGTAAATGGAGAGTATTCAAGGCTGATGTTGATTTATCTGCTTATGCTACTAAAGAAAAAGCATTTACTAAAGATACTGTAAGTACTAAGCCTGGCCAGTTTGTTGCTGGGCCTGCTACAACTCAAGGCAATCTTTATCTTAGAAAAATTGATGCTAGTGATATTCCTGACTTAAAAAGTAAATATCAACCCATAAATGGAAATGGCGTTCAAGAAAGACCTAGAGCTGTTGGACTATCGGTAGGCTATAGGGCACAAATTGGCTATCTTAAAGCACTTATTAGTGTAAGTGATACTACATCCCAAGTTAGTCCTGATTGGTATTTTGCTACAAATGGTACTCTTCAAGATATTACTACTAAAATTCCTAAGATTACTTTAGATGATGCAGTAAGTACTACTTCCACCAATGGCGTAGAGAACCAAGCTATTACTAAATATGTCGATGGTAAAGTTACTATTATCAATAGTAACATTACTGATTTACATGGCTCTCTTGAATCTACTCAGGCTGATTTTGTTGATTTAAGAAATAAAGTCAATGCAATGCCTAAGACTGTTTTTATTACACAGACTGCTTATAATGCTTTGACAACTAAAGATGCTAACACAATATACTATATCAATGGATAATGTGAATAAAATACATATTGGTGATAATTCTGTTAATAAGCTTCTCTTTGCTTCTCCTATTACGGGGAAGCATGGAGATGCTTTATGGAGTTATTATAAGTTTGCCAATGATGCTGGAGGATATTATGTCCATGGACTTTGGCTTGCTCCTCATAATAGGTATCTTTATTGGTGGCCTTGGGATTTAGGTGTTACTGATGATGCTCTTAAAGATGTTAATGATGGAGCAAAATATTGGGGTTATGTTCAAGACGGTTATAACAAGAACATAACTAAAGGTATGAATACTAAGTTTCCTGATAATGGTTGGACAACTAATGAATGGATAATTGCAGTATGTATATATAGCAATACTACACAAGAAATTGACTTAGGAGATAATCCTATTACAATTACATTCTTGGATGACAGGTTTGATTATTGTACTTTTATTGCAAGTAGTGGTAGTGAATATACTGTTAGTAGTGATAAAAGAACTATTACTATCAATAAAGTAGGTAAAAGTCATATTGCTTGTTATATTGAGCCTTTTGCCGCTCAAAGAACTATTGTAGAAGTTAGAAAGCTTCTTACTAATGTATATGCAAATGTACATGGTCTCAGTATTCATACAGCAGAAGTTGACAAGCCTGTTGACCCTTCTACTGTAAGATGTTGGACTGTATATCATGGGAGTGATGTTCTTTATCATGAGAATAAGACTAAGGAGAATGCTTGGGATGCTTATGGTCTTATTGATGCTCCTGTCAGTTATCCTAAGTCTAAACAAGTAATCAAGTCCTTCAAAGGTCTTGATGGAACAATTAAAGTTCCTACACTTGATGTGTATAAGGATGCTGACTTCTTTAGTAAGGCTGCTGATGGTACTGTTACTTTTCAGAGATTTAATGGCATTCTTAATAACAAAGAAGTTGCTGCTAAAGTAAAGGAGTGGTATGCTGCTCATACAGTTAATGGTGTATTCAATCAAACTGCTAATAGAACCAAAGGTTTATTCTATGCTTCTGACATTGATGGTACAGTTACTCTTAATATTGATGAAGCAAATATAAGCGGTGTTGCTGAATTTGCTGATAGTAATATTGAGAAGGTTATTATAAATACAGGTACTGTTACTTCTCTACATGAGCTATTTTATAGAGCTGGTAATCTCAGAGAAGTTGAATTTGAGAATGTTGCAAGGTCACAAGACCTTAGTGGTGCTTTTGAGTTCTGTCATAATCTTCTTAGACTTCCTGTTATAAATTGGAGAGACGGTAACACTAGTTTTAATAATACTGACGAGAGTGGAACTGTTACTGTAGTAACATTCAAAGTTCCATGTTCTAATGCTGGTTGGACTTTTGAATATTGTTACAGACTTCCTGAGATACCTCAATATGGTGCTACAAGAGATGCTGCAACTAATCATTTGACATTTACTGATTATGCTCCTCAAGTATTCAATCAATGCAGTTCTCTTAAAAAGATTGGACCTATACTTGACTTTAGGTATCTAAAGCCTGCTAATGCTAAACTTATCTTTGCAGGTTGTAAAGCACTTACTGATTTAAGATTAAAGAACCTTAATCATGGCTCTTGGAGATTTGATGAGAAGGCAATTAATGGTGTTGTTCATGGCAATCTTTCTGCTTTAGATGCAGATAGTGTAAAGTACCTTATAGACAACCTTAGTGACTTGACTGTAACAAGCAGTGATGATGAACATGCTATTAGCGAGGTTAGAACTGCTGAATTGCATTGTCCTTCTACATGGACTTCTATTACAGATGCTCAAGTTACTGCTGCTAATGCTAAAGGATGGAGAATATTCATTAATGATACTGAGAAAGTTGTAACTAAATAAATAAATGAAGTTATGAAAAAGATTAGAGATTTCTTTAATAGACTTATGAAAAGAAGTGACCTACTTGTTCATTTTAATGTGGGTGCTAATATTTCATTTGCAGTCACTAATATTTTTGCAATGACTGCTGGTGGAGCTATATTGATGTTTGTTATTATGTCTGCTGTAGGTGCTGTAGTTGCATTCATTAGTGGAGTAGTTAAAGAGAATATTGATGAAGTTGTTGATTGGGATGATGTTATTGCTACAACTTTAGGTGGGCTTGTGCCTGCAATAGTTAATACTATTGGTTATCTTTGTTATGTTCTTCTTATATGAGTAAGTTAAAAATTGCAACACATGATAGTGCCACAGGAGAAGCCTCTCACGGCTTGATTTCTTTGTTGGTATTACCTTTTGCCAAGACACAAAGTAAGACTATAAAACAGCAGTATGATGCTGGTTGCAGGTCTTTTGATATTAGAGTGAGATGGGATAAAAGAAGACATCTATATGTCTGTGCTCATGGATTATGGAAATCAAAAAGAAGTGCTGCATCCATACTTAATCAGATAAATGAATTTAAGGACAGATGTGAAGTATGCATAACATATGAAGGAGTATGTAAGGATGTAGAAAAATTCAGTGCTAAAGTAACTTCTTGGAGATTGCATTTTGATAATATTATATATGGTAGTATATGTACAAAATATGCTACTAAAGTAAGTACTAAAGTAGATTATATCAAGATACAATATGCAGATAAAGAATATAGTGGGGGTATTCAAGGTTTTGTTCCTCTTGATGGTAGAAGCTGGCATACCTACCTACCTATTCCCTGGCTGTGGGACAGACTCTATAAGAGGCCACATAAGTTCAATGATGGGGAATTTACATTTGTAGATTTCTTATAAGTATATCATAATTAAACAACTTATGCTATTGCATGAGTGATTTATTTTATATATCTTTGCAAGGATAATGAAACTGAGTACACAGATATTAGGAATTATTGCTTTATTAGGTATTATATGTTCTATAGGATTAAGCAAGAAATGCATAAAACTTAATGAAGAAATATCTATAACAGCTAATAATCAAAAGATACTTCTTGGTATGAGGGACTCTTTGAATACATCAAATAGAGTCTTAAAGCTTACAATAGACCAGCTTAATTATTTCAATGATTCTATTCTTAATGAAATGAATAAGGTCAGGAAGGAATTGAATATAAAGGATAATAAGCTGAAATCACTAAGTTATATAAATTCTGTAATAGAAAAGAGAGATACTATAATCTTTAATGATACTATATTTATAGAGAATATAAAAATAGATACTATTATAGAAGATAAATGGTATTCTATGAAGCTTAATTTGGAATATCCAAACAGAATCATTACAGAGCCTTCATTCATTAGTGAGAAATATGTAGTTGTAAGTAGGAAGAAAGAAACAATAAATCCTCCTAAGAAGTTCTTTATAAGTAGATGGTTTCAAAGGAAACATTGGGTAATGGAAGTTAATGTGGTGGAGAAGAACCCTTATATAAAAGAGAGTAATAACAGATTTATTGAGTTTTACAAATGATTGATTTAGGGGTTATAATTACAGGAGTGATAGGATTAGTCACTTCCATAACTAGTGGCTGGCTGTCTTATTTATTCACTAGAAAGAAATATAATAGTGAAGTAGATGAGAATGTCATACATAATATGAAGGAGTCTTTAGAATTCTACAAGCAGCTTTCTGATGATAACAAAGAGAGGCTCAACAGCTTATTAAAAAGAAATGATGAATTGGAAAGTGAGATAAAGGAATTGAGAAAACAGGTATCTGAACTTATGTTATTGACCTGTAAAGACCTTACTTGTAGACTAAGACAGACTAATATTGATTTATTGAAATCACAGAATTTATTAAAAGCACAGAATGAAAAGGGTACTTAACTTTAGAGTAGTAGAAGGAGACCTTAATCACTTGATAATTATTGTTTAATATATAAAACTTAAAATTATGGGCAAATTTAAGAGAGAACTTACTTATACAGGAGATGCAAGTAAGCTTACTAATATACAGAAAAAAGAGAGTTAGCTCTGCATCACAGGAATCAGATACAACATGGTTAGGAGATGATGTGTTAGGTGTGGAAGTTATCAAATATGATATTAATGGCTATTCTGTTAATGTAAAGAGGAAGGAGGAAGGAGAGACTATATTTGGTGATTTTTGCTTTTTTAGTCCTTTTCCTTGTACTTGTAAATGCATAGTAAACAACTTCAATCCAAAGAAAACTACAGTTGGAAGTGTTTATTCTCTTCTTAGCCATGAATTCACTAAATTAAAGGATGGTACACTGGATATTAGAGAAAACGAATGGATAGGTGTGTGTTTTTAGATACTACAAATAATAAAACAAATGTAAGAGAATCATCATATATTTTTAATTCTGGGTTTCATTATATTCAAATAGGTAATAATTATGGTGGTAATATAGACTGTACTTTCGTTTTTTATCCCTTGTCTATTACTTCATATATAAAACAATTAAATAATAATCCAATCTTCTCTAGAGATGTAGGAGGAGTAGGTTCAAATAATATTACTTTTGTACAAAATCGTAAAAACTTCATTGAATTATTAGGCATAAAAGGAGCTACTCATATAAGATTAGTTAATCTTGATGCTATAAATTATGTAGCCTTTAGAAGTTCTAAATATCAAGCTCTTTATACATTTGCTTTTGTAGCAGATAGAAATAATAAAGAATTAGGTAAGAGTACTTCTTTTAAGAGAGTAAGTACTTTTGATGAATTGACTAAAGCACTCGATGGTAGTTATGGTAAGGGTACTATAATGTTGCTGCCTTTTTCTGCTAAGAATGCAGCATTACATAATTATGAGACTCCTACGGGAAAGCCTGCATTATCCTATACTACATTTACAGAAGATTCACCAGAAATAACTAAGTTAACTGAAATATACAATTCTATAAAATAATATATTATGAAAAGAAGTAGAGCTGAAAAGATGTGTATTTTATTACTTAAATACATACCTGTTATATGTGCCTTTCTAATGTTTCTGCACGTAGTTTTTCTTGAGTGTGGATTTCATTATTGCTTTGCCGAACTGGCTGTACTTACAATGGTAAGTATAATGATATTAATATGGTCTAGAGTATTTAAGTTCTGTTTAATACATATAGTTTCCAGTCTCTACACTATAGGTATATTATGGTGCAGTTATATTCAGAGATACATAGGGTTTGGTAACCATTTGGAACAAATCAGGGTAAGTGCTTTATATTTTGGTTTTATTATGCTTTTAATTCTTATCAATAAACATGCTAAAGATTATAAGAGACTTATTGGAGAAAATCATTGATGATATAGATGCTGGTAACAGTAATATAAAAGAGGATGAGGCTATTGAAATAGTCAAAGTAATAAAATCATATACAGGCAAGACAAAAAGGCTAAGTAAATATCAAGCATGCCAGAAGCTCAATGTAAGCAGAGCTACCTTTGATAATTTAGTTAGGGAGGGTATTATACCTAGAGGAGAAAAAGTTATAGGTTTCAAGGAGTTATTCTGGGAGGAAAAGACTTTAGATGATTGCATCAAAAAGGCAAATACCCCCTGATTATATATGAAAATTAAACCATCAATAAAGAGTTAGCATTGAAGTGCTAACTCTTTTTCGTTTTAATAGCTTGGTATTAAACACTTTATAGTACTTGTACATTGCTGTGTTAGCATTGTTGTGTTTTTATTCATTTATTAAGTACCTTTGCAACATGTAAGCTTACAATACATTATATAATTAACTTAAAAAACAAGAACTATGGAAGTTATTGAAAAAGAGACTATAAAGGAGGTTCCTGTAAATTATTATCACGATAAGTATAATTGTGGTTATAATAGATATGACAATGCTCCTTATGCATCTAAAGGTGTTGCAGGTACTGGGCTTGGTTTAGGAATTGCTGGTACAGCACTTGGTCTGCTAGCTCTTAGCAGAAATGGCATGGGTATTGGTCTGTTTGGTAATTCAGGTATGCCTGAGAATGTAAACATTAACACTACTAGTCTAAGTAGTGGTAATGGAGTATCTAGTCCTACTGCATTCCAAACTTGGCACAAGGAGTGTGATGATGTGCTGGCTCTTACTAAGGAGATGTGGGGCCTTAAAGTAAGCACTATGGATAATGCAAGAGCTACAAGAGAAGTAGATGTAAATGAGAAGTTCCAGCTCTGGAAGTCACAAGTTGATGCTGATTTTAATCTTTATAAGTCTCAGGTAGATGCTGATTTCGGCTTGTATAAATCTACAAGAGACGGTATTGATTTGCTCAATACTAAGATTACTGATAGTACTTTTGGGCTATATAAGAGTCAAAGAGATAATTTTGATGCACTTTCTGCAAGGATTGGTGCTTTAGAGACTAAGCAAGCTGTAGCTGATGCTGTTGAGCCTTGGAGAGCTAAGGTTCTTGATATGAGAATCAATGGTGTAGCTGCTAATGCTCAAGCTGGTATAGCTCTTGAGGCTGAGAGAAGATGCTGCGCTGACAATAAGATAGTCAATTATGTGAATGGTAATTTCTATCCTGTATCCATAGCTGATGTTACTACAGGTACTGCTACTACACAAAGAGCTTTAAGTAATCCTTTATGTGGATGTTGCGGGTCTTGTAATTACAATAATTAAGAATTATAGGGGGTAGGTAACTATCCCCTTATATACTCTAACTGTTAAATGAGTTTATTATGTCATACCCAATCAATCAAGTATTTTTAGGAAGTGACCCTATGATGGGCAGTGGCCTTGATGACCTGGATGCCCAGATAAGGAAGATGGAAGCCTATAGGAACAAGCTTAGGCAGATGCAAGGTCAGCAGCAGCCCCAAAAGTTAATATGGGATGAGATTGATGCTGAGATTATACCTATGACAGAGGAGCAGAAAGCAAGACTCCTTCAAGACCCTGAGTATGCTGAGGTTTATACTGACCTACAGAATATAGTCCAGTCTGAGATTCTTAACCTAGTTAAGGGCAGAATTGAAAGTACTGAGAAGGGCAAGGAGTTACTGTCAAGACAGTTGAGGATAGTCAAGAAGCTAAAGAACAGGATTATTAGTGAGACTAATAGAGAGATGGAGTTGTTTAATAGATTCAGAGAATATAGTAAGCAACACCCAGATGTAACATATGAGGATTTTATAAAAGCTAGCTTATGATGAATAAGATACAACTGATGGAGAAGCTCCAATACTTTATTGAGGCACAACTTAGCAATATGGCTAAGACTAATCCTGTGATAAGTTTCTTTAGACCGATAGTCTCCAGAGTATTAAAGAAGAAACTATCTGGCATTACCAATGTCCTGGACCTAATAGCTGATGAGAGTGGTAACATAGATGCTGAAAACATCATAAGTGAGATGACAACATCTCTAATGAATACCCAGCCATTCCATATCAATGTGCCTGCTCTGGGTGATATACTCATTGGAGGAGGCAGAATAGAGATGGGAATACCATTTACAGACAAGAGTATAGTTCTTAGTGAGGGAGACCTTGTTGAATTAAGGGAAATATTAACTTCAAAACAGTAAGGATATGAATGAGTATTTGATGAGAGCATATCTTAGAAGCAAGAGAGGAGGCATGACTGACTCAGAATTTATGAGGAAGATGAAAGAGGCTTCTGGTTCTGAGAAGTATGCCAGAGGGAGAAGTATGAGAAGAGACTCTATGGATGACCCCATTGATGACAAGATGTATGATAACTTCTATAGTAACAGACATGGTGATACCCAACTTACAGATATGATGGATAGGCTTGACCCCAGTGATAAGGACAGACTGTTCAGAATTATGCTTGAGGAAGATGGAGGCACAAATGACCACTTCGATGAGGGTACTGCTAAGTACTTGGTATCACAGATGTACCATACTAGTAGTGGTAGAAAACTTATTGGTGAGAAGTACGATATGTCTAAAGCTAAGGAAGTAGCTGATAGATATAGGGGTATCATACCACAAAGTGCAACTTATGCCGATGTTTATGTAGCACTAAATGCACAGTACCATGACTATTGTGAACTACTTAGAATATGGTTTGGTGATAACATTGACACTAAAGTAGTTGAGTCTGCAATCAACTTCTGGTTTAAGGATGATGATTATAAGAGGGATGGTTGTAAAGTATATAATTACTTTATGGGAGCATAATAAGCTCAGAGGGGTGCAGTAGTGATACTACACCTCTCTTTTTGTATCAGTAAATAAGGATTTCATTTATAGTTTAACAACTATCTGTATTAGATACTTGTCCACTTGCTGAATAGTTAATAACTTTGCACAGTTTAATAACCAATAGGAGAAGAAATATGGATAGTTTGAACGATAGCTTTATACTATCTGGAGAAGAGATTGATACACTTGACCTCTTTGAAGGTAGTGATGAAACACAAGAGACACCTCCTGCTGCTGGAGAAGATAAGCCAGGTGAAGAGGAGGCTGGAAAAGACAAAGATAAACCAACTACTGAGGATGAAGTAAATCCTGATGATTTATTTGGACCAGAGAGCGTAGGTAGTGAGGATAAAGAAGATAAGAAAGACAAGGAAGGAGGAACACCTGACTCTAATAAGGATAATGGTTCTTCTCCCAGTTCTAACTTCTACTATTCCATTGCCAGTGCCTTAGTAGAAGATGGTGTCCTCCCTGACCTTGATGAAGAGTTTGTTAAAGGTATTAAGTCTCCAGAGGACTTGGCAGAAGCCATAGACAAGCAGGTTAATGCCAGACTTGATGAGACACAAAAGAGGATTAGTGCTGCACTTAATGCTGAACTAGAACCTGATGAGATAAGACAGTATGAAGCTGTCTTAGGTAATCTTGAGAAGATTACTGAGGATGCCATCAAGGATGAGTCAGATAAAGGTGAGAATCTTAGAAAGCAGCTGATATACCAAGACCTTATCAACAGAGGCTTCTCAAAGGAGAGAGCAACTAGAGAAGTGAAGAAATCATTTGATAGTGGCTCAGACATAGAGGATGCTAAGGATGCCCTAGAGAGTAACAAGTCCTACTTCAAGAAGCAATATGATGGCCTTATTAAAGAAGGTCAGGAAGAGGCTGAGAATGAGAAGAAGAGAGTTAAGAAAGAAGCTCAAGACCTCAAGAAGCAGATGCTTGAAGATAAGGAGATATTTGAGGGTATCACTATGGATAAGGCAACAAGGCAAAAAGCTTATGATAACATTGCCAAACCAGTCTATAAGACTGAGGATGGTGAGTATCTGACAGCTATCCAGAAGTATGAGACAGAGAACCCAGTTGAGTTCAGAAAGAAGCTGGGAGTTATCTTTACTCTTACTGATGGGTTCAAGAACCTTGATATGCTTGTCAAAGGCAAAGTAAAGAAAGAAATCAAGAACAGTCTCAGAGAGTTGGAACATACACTAAGGAATACCAATAGACCTAAAGGTAATCCACAATTTGTAGGTGGTGTTCAAGAGGACCCAGAGTCTTATGTAGGACAAGGCTGGTCACTTGATGTATGATATAAATGATTAACTAATAAATTAAGTTTTAACAAAATGGCTGGTAAATTAGGTAAATTTCAAATGTTAGGCTTCCAGCATTGGAAGGGTCTGACAAGTGACAACCACCTTGGCTCAATCTTCCAGTTGCAACCTCAGAAGGCAACTAACCTTATGGTTCAGTTGCTGGCTTTCTATAGAGGTAAGACTCTGGACACATTCCTTAATCAGTTTCCTGTAAGAGAGTTTGAGACTGATGATGAGTACTACTGGGATGTTATTGGCTCATCAAGAAGGAATATACCTCTTGTTGAGGCAAGAGATGAGAATGGTACAGTAGTTACTGAGGAGAGTGGTAATGTAGGTATTGGTACATCACCTTTCTATCTGGTATTCCCAGAGGATTGGTTTGCTGATGGCGAGGTTATCGTAGGTAATCTGAACCAAGTATATCCTATTAGAATCCTTGGTGATGCTAGAATGGAGGGTACAAATGCAGTCTACAAGTGTGAGACTATGGGTGGTCTTACTCAGGGTATTCCTGCTGAGAGACTGCTAGCTGGAGAGAGATTCTCTATTGAGTATGCTCCTGTAGAAAGAGAGGGTTCAAGAAAGGTTGGTGACATCAGATTCAGTACTCCTGTATCTATGAGAAATGAGTGGTCTACTATTAGAATCCACCACAAGGTATGGGGTAATAAGCTGGGTAAAAAGCTTGCCTTTGGTATTCCTATGGTAAGGAATGTAGATGGTAAGCAGGTTAAGGACACAGCTAACATGTGGATGCACTATGTAGACTGGGAGCTTGAGTGCCAATTCTCTGAATACAAGAACAATGTAATGGCTTTTGGTACTTCTAACAGAAATGCCAATGGTGAGTACATGAACTTTGGTAAGTCTGGTAATGTTATCAAGACAGGTGCTGGTATCTTTGAGCAGACTGAGGTAGCTAATGTAATGTATTACAACAACTTCTCATTGAAGCTTCTTGAGGATGCCCTATATGAGCTGAGTGCAGCTAAGCTTGGTATGAATGACAGACTATTTGTCATCAAGACAGGTGAGAGAGGTGCTATCCTATTCCACAAGGCAGTTCTCCAGACAGTTAGTGGTTGGACTACATTTGTTATGGATAACAACTCAACTAAGGTAGTTGAGAAGACTCAATCTAAGCTTCACAGTAATGCTCTATCTGCTGGTTTCCAATTTGTAGAGTATAAGGCTCCTAATGGAGTAAGGGTAAGACTTGATGTAGACCCATTCTATGATGACCCAGTAAGAAACAAGGTTCTTCACCCAATGGGCGGTGTGGCAATGTCATACAGATTTGACATCTGGTACATTGGTTCTATGGACCAACCCAATATCTTCAAGTGTAAGATTAAGGGTGATAATGAGCTGAGAAGTTATCAATGGGGTCTAAGAAATCCATTCACAGGGCAGATGGGTAACCCACATATGTCTTATGATGAGGATAGTGCTACTATACACAAGATGGCAACACTTGGTGTCTGTGTGCTTGACCCAACTAGAACATTGTCATTGATTCCTGCAATACTGCAAGGATAAGGTATTAGGGGGATGAGGTAATCCCTTGTCCCCCTTATTTCTATAAACTAACTATTAAGGAGAAGAACAAAAATGGGTAAAGAAGGAGAAGTAATACTGGATGTTGATACTATAATGGATGAGACTCCAATGCAGGAGGTAGTTGAGGCAACAGTTAAACAACCAAGGAGAAGACAGGCTAAGCAATCTGCTGCTGTAGATGAGCCTATAGTCAACTGCTTGAGAAATGAGAGAGTCATTGTAAAGCATGTACCTAAAGAGACAGGTATAGTAAGAGACCCTAAGCATATTCTATATGGAGGTATGGCAGAGGGTGCAGTAAGATGGCTTACTGTTCCTAGACTTACATCTGGTATGTATGTAAATGTACTTACTAATGCTGAGAAGGCTTGTCTAGAGGAAGTGATGGGACTTGAGTACAATGCACTGTCAATATATAATAAGGTAGATAATTTCTGGGATAATTATCAGGTGAGGCTGACTAAGCAAGACAACTTCCTTAACCTAGCTGACCCAGATGATTATATCAAATATAAGGTGCTTTTAGCAAACAAAGACCTGATAGCACCATCCCTTCAAGACCTTGAGGACCACCCTAAAGCTACATATCAGTTTGTAATCATCCACGAGAATGAGGAGTCACAGGCTTCTAAGAAGAAGATGAATGCAACTATGCAGGCTTATATGGAGTTTGGTAAGATACAGGAGAATGCAGATATACTTAGAACTATCATTGAGACTATTGATGGTAGACCTACATCTAAGAACTCTAAGATTGAGTTCCTGCAAGAGAAGGTTGGTAAGCTCATTCAAGCTGATGCTAGACTCTTTGTAAGAGTAGCAACTGACCCTCTGTTAAGTACTAAGGTTCTTATCAAGAAGGCTATTGAAGGTGGTCTTATCAGTAACAGAGGCGGCATGTTATACTTAAAGGCTGATGGTACTCCTCTATGTGAGGACAATGAAGAGCCTACTCTTAACATTGCAGCAAAGTATCTGAATATGCCTAAGCATCAGGAGTTGAAATTTGCTATAGAGGCTAAATTAAAGAAGTAATAATATGACTACTCAAGAGTTTTCAAATGAGTTTGATGTACTCTATAATAATCTTGCATCAAATGCTGCTCCTGGAGTAAATGAGTATGAGAAGTCTGTACTGCTTACTAAGGCACAGAGTGAAATAGTAAAGGCTTACTTTAATCCTACTTCAAACAAATCCAGAGCAGGATTTGATAGTGATGAAAAGAGACAATATGATTTCTCAGTTCTGATAAGAGTAGCTAAACTTTTTGATATTAACTCTATAAAGGAGAGAGTCTCTCTTGAAGAGAAAATAGATAAAAGGAGTAAGGTGTATTTATTCCCATCTGATTATTTTCTGAGTGTGAATGAACTCTTGAGTGATAACAATCAGTTCTACTCTGTACAGCCTATTACCTATGTTGAATACCAGAGGATGATGACTAAGCCTTATCCATATCCTCCTAGGAGAGTAGCATGGAGACTAATAACTGATAAGAAGAATTGCAATTACATTCAAGAGTATATAGATGGAAGTGCTACTGATTTTAAGTTAGTTAGTAGTTGGGCTGACCAAAAGAGGGAATTACATATTAATTTTAAGTTAGAAGCAAATATAAGTACTCCTATAACAGAAGACAGTACTATTTATAATAATAGAATGCTTACAATACCCTATCCAGATTTGAAGGGCTATGTAACAGTTATTATGGATAGTGGATGGGGTGATTCAGGTACTTACTATGATGTCACATTTACTGTAAAGACAAATGCCAGTGCTGAAAAAGTTGACTTGGAAACTTATGTTGACATACTCAAAAAAGCATTTGATACCTACTTCAAGACATCTGGCACTGTCTTTCCTATAGAGCAGCCTGATGGAGATATAGAAAAGGCTTATATACATACTGATGGTCTTATTAACTGTGAAGCACCTAAAAAAGTACTTGTATCAGAGTTAAAATATCCATTGGTAGGTAAAGTAATTAATCTTCCATTGGCAGAAGTAATAGGTAAATTTGGCAGTAATTTACAATATCAAATGAGGTATGTGAAGAAACCAAAGCCTATAATACTTGATGATATTAGTGATATGGGAGTAACTATAGATGGTATAGACAAAATAACAGAGTGTGAGTTAGCTGAGGAATTGCATAGTGAAATACTACAGAGAGCAGTGGAATTGGCTAAATCAGCATATTCTGGAGACTTGAATACTACTCTTGCTATAGGTAATGCCAGTGCTACAAACATAGGTATAATCCCTTCAAATAATAAAGGATGAGTACAAGAGAACTTTCAGAAAAATTTGACACTCTTGTATCTTCTTACTCTTCCATATATAAGAATGTTCCAACTGGGCTATTAGAATTTGATGAGTATGAGAAATCTATATTCTTGACAAATGCTCAAAAAGACATCATCTTGGAAGTATATAATGGGAGAAGCAATACAGGGCTGTCTTTTGAAAAAACAGAAGAAGCCAGGAGATACTTGGAGGCATTAGTCAAAACCTATAAGACACCAGAAAAAGAGAACCATACAGGATTATCCAGTAACTCTGTGTTTTTCAAGTTACCCTCAGACTTGTGGTTTATAACTTATGAGTCAGTTAATCTTGATGATTCCTCCTTGGGTTGTAAGTCTGGGGAAAATATACAGGTAGTCCCAGTAACCCAGGATGAATATCACAGAGTGAAAGATAATCCCTTTAGAAGCTCTAATGAAAGAAGAGTGCTGAGGCTGGATATATCAGAAGGTATTGTAGAATTGGTATCAAAGTACAATATTAAGGATTATCTGGTTAGATACTTATCAGAACCAGAACCTATAATACTTGTAGACTTGCCAGATGGATTGAATATAAATGGTAAGTATAATGAGAATCCATGCAAGATGCACTCAGCATTACAAGATATGATTTTAGTAAGAGCTGTGCAGAACGCTCTTATAAGTAGAATGCAGAATATAAAACAATAAGTTTAATTAAACTATTTAAGAAATGGCTAATTTTAGTATCAATCAAGTAAGACATCTGTATGTAGCAAAGACCTTGAAGACTGGAGCTAATCTTCTTGCTACAGATGCAGCAGGCTCTATCCTACCCAAGGGAGATACAGCAAAGACTCATTTGTATTTTCAATACATGTCACCTGGAGGTATAGTTAGAAGTGACATCATTGACACTAGTAAGATTATAAGTGTCAGTGCTACTAAGTCTGATGCACTGAGACATCCTTTGAAGAGAGTACTTCTTACTCTTGATGGTGGTGTATCAGATGCTCCTGTGGCTGGAGAGGAGTATATTACAAGAATAGTATTCAGTCAGTATATAGGTCTTGGTGAGGAAGACACAAACCAGAAGTATGGCTATGTGAAGGCAGGTGCCAATATGTCAGCATCTGATTTCTACAAGGCTATGGCATTGTCTATAGTAGCCAATGTATCCAGAGATACTACACCTCTACTTACTGTATATCTAAAGGATGAAAGCTCAGAGACAGAGGTCAAGAAGGCTACTAAGGCTGCTGACTTGACAGGCACATACACTGGGGTTATCCTTGAGGAGGCTATCCAGAGTTGGGAACTTAGTACTATGCCCCAAGAGTACATTAAGTTTGATGTGCAGCCTATGGAGATTACTTACAATGGAGATGATTACATCTGGGGTAAGGTAGAAAAGGCCACTCCTGCACATTATGTAGATAATGGTCATAATATTGCTGACCTTGAGTACTTCTGTATGGGTGCTAGAGGAGACCACTATAGAATGATGGGCTATCCTAATATTATCAAGACTACTTATCTAGTAGACCCAACAGCTAAGTATGATACTCTTGACATTCATTATGCTTTCACTGACAGCAATGAGAGTGTACAGAAGTCTGAGAAGGATATTACACTAGTTTGTGTTGATGATGGCAGTCATACTGCAATGAAGGCTCTTATCACTGCTGTAAATGCAAAGTTGCCTACAGACAAGCAAATAGCTGCTTGGGCTTAAAGGGAACTTAAGTATAGGGAGTATATTCAATACTCCCTTTTTTATTAACCCTTTAATGTTTTAAGTATGGTAGATTTTAATGAACTAAGGGTTTCTCTTGAGGGTAGTAAACTTGTAATAGATGCTTCTGTTAAGAATTTAGATTATTATAAGGATGTCTATATTGATGCTGTAGCTATAGATTCCCAAGATACTTATATAGAGAATGGTGTAAGTACAAAGCCTATATATAAGTATGAGGTAGATACTCCATCTGTAGAGTCCCTGGTGACTATAGACAATAATGTTAAGCCTAAGAGAATAAGACTTGAGCTGGATAGTAAGGATTTGGGAGTAGTCATAAATGATACTTTGTTCTTTGTATATGTTATAGTTAAGGGTACTCCTTCTCCTGATACTCCTTGTGGTATGGATAATACTACTACTCTTGGAGTAGTATGTAACTTATATCCTATATATCAGTCTATGATTGGATATATAAAGGAGGTAAATAATGAATGTGAGATACCAAAGAACTTCATAGATGCCTTACTCAGATTCAAGGCACTTGAGTTAAGCATAAGGACAGGTCACTATGTACAAGCTATCAAGTATTGGGATAAGTTCTTTAGGGGAGTTAAAAGTAAAAATATAAATACTGGATGCAGATGTCATGGATGGACTTGATAATATGGCTTATACTGGGGTCAGCAATTATTTTAAGGCTTTGTCAACCTTCGGGTACAAAGAGTATAAAGAGGTAAACAAACTGCTGGTCCTATTGTTCATAGAGGAATTACTAAGAAGTTCCTTAAGTATATACATTAGTGAGGAAGATTATAAGGCAATAACTAATATACTATACTGTCTATTTGGCTCTACTTGTCTTATACCTTATCCAGAATTTATAGTAAATACCTCATTAGTTCAGGCACTGAATGATGTCACTCCTAGAATAACTGAGAATGATATACTAAGATTCAGTGAGGATGAACTACTTAGGTTAGTAAATGAATAATAAACTATTTAACCTATTGCGGGGATATAATATAATTTGTATCTTTGCAATAGGTTTAATTATTTATATACAGATATAATGAAGTGGAGAGAAGCTATATACATGGTTCTTGATGAGATAAAAGGCTCATCAGATGATTTCACTTATACAGAGGAGCACATTGCTTTTCTATTAGGCAAATATAGAGCACTATTATTAAAGCAAAGATATTCAGATATAAGAAGACAGATACCAGAGAGTAACTATCAGACTATATGCTTAGACCTTATAGAGGTTCCAGCTATTAGTGGTGAAGTATGTGAAGGAGGCTCATACTTGAGGAGTAAAGATAAAATACCTGTTACTCTAATGGTAGGCAATCCTAGGGTATATCCTATAGATTACTATCAAGGTGAGATAACATATATAAGCAGAGACAGGATGAGATATGTAGGCTATAATAAGTGGATGAAGAATATCATCTACTGTTCTATAGCACCTGATGGTTATCTGTACTTCAAGTCATGGAATCCTCAATACCTATATTTAGAAAAGGTAAGATTCTCTGCTATTTTTGAGGATGCTGAAAAGATGTCTGAGCTGTCATGTGATAATAGTGATGATGCCTGTGATTTACTTGATAAGGAGTTTCCTATAGAGGAGCCTTTAATTCCAGAGTTAATTCAAATGGTAGTGAAGGAATTAAGGAGTGCTTCTTATACTCCTGAAGATGATGAGAATAATGCTAAGGATGATTTTGCTACATTGGCAGACTTTGTGAGGAGAAACTCTAAGTCAAACCTTGCTAAACAACTGGAGTAATGGAAAGTCTTATAGAGTTTAAGAAAAGAGTAAGAAGAGCCAGTATGCCTAGAGAACATAAGATAAGGAACAGTCTTGGTGTATATGATGGCTATAAATACTATAGAAAGAACAAGCCTGATGATAAGAAGTATGTACTGTCAGAGTCACAGTACTTTGCTATTATTAGGCAAATAAATAACTTGCTTGTTGATGATATAGTGACAGGTAATGAGGTTAAGCTGCCTCATAGAATGGGTACTATAGAAGTAAGGAAGTATGAGAAGTCAGTCAGAATAGATGAGAATGGCAAGGTCAAGACTAACCTTCCTATAGACTGGGGCAATACTCTTAAGCTATGGTATGAAGATGAGGAAGCATATAAAGACAAGACTCTGTTAAGACTTGATGAACAGGAGATATATAAGGTGCTCTATAACAAAGAAGATGTTAACTTCAACAATAGGTCTTTCTATGAGCTGGTCTTCAATAAAGACTTAAGACTGAGACTTAAGCATAATATTAAACAGGGCATCATAGATGCTCTTCTTATAGGAAGGAGAGATAGGTATGGTAAGTGAATTTAATTATATATCTATAAAAGAGGTTTTATCAAGACTTCTAAGGCATCCACTACTACAGGATTTGTCAACAGAAGCAGCTATACAATACACTTTAGATTTCTTTGCTGCTATGGGATTACCTAATATCTATGCAGATAAGGTAACTACAATATGTATAGATAACTTTAGAGGTATCTTACCTTGTGACCTGATTGCTATAAACCAGGTAAGATTAGCCAGGAATGGTGTATGTTTGAGAGCTATGACTGATAACTTCAATGGTACTCACTCAGAGGATAAGGGTGAGCTGTCTTTCAAAACCCAAGGCTCCGTAATATTCACCTCCTTCAAGACAGGAGACATAGAGCTTAGTTACAAGGCTATCCCTACTGATGATGGCGGATTACCTTTGCTTCCAGATAATCCAGTGTTCCTAAAGACTCTGGAGCTATACATAAAGAAGGAATGGTTTACCATCCTGTTTGATATGGGAAAGATTAGTCCTGCTGTGCTACAGAACACCCAACAGGAGTATGCTTTCAAGGCTGGTCAATGTAACAATGAGTTTATGATACCTAGTGTATCAGAGATGGAGGCATTTACAAGAATGTATAATACCCTTATACCTAGAGTCAATGAGTTCAACAAGTCATTCAGACATATGGGGGATAGGGAATATATAAAGATGCAATGATATGATAAAGTCTTCTACACACACTATCAAAGGCATACAAAGAGACCTTACAGTAAGTAAGTTCAGCTCTGAGTTTGCCTTTGATGCTCAGAACATAAGAATAACCGCAAGAGACCATAATACTCTCTTGTCTATAACTAATGAGAAAGGTAACGATGAGATTATCTTAAAGGATGCTAATAAAAATGTTACAGGTATCAATGGTACTGTAATAGGGTATAATGTACTTAATGAATATGTTACACTATTTACTACTGACATTAAAGAAAACAAACAGGAAGATACAATATATAGACTTACTAAAAAAGAGGATACTGAAGGGAAATACTTTGAATGTATTGTCCTATATAAAGGTAATCTTAAGTTTGATGTATCTAATCCTATTGAAAGTCTGGGTGTATTTGAAAATAATGATATTCAAAAAGTATATTGGATTGATGGGAAGAATCAAGCAAGAGTAATAAATATTACTTCAAAGAAAGAAGTAAGAGATAAATGGAATGACAATTCTTTTGACTTTATACAGAAACTTAAATTACAGGAAGAGGTTTCAGTACAAAGGCTTGGGTTTGGAGGTACTTTTGCAGCAGGAATAATACAATATGCTTTTTCTTATTATAATCTATATGGTCAGGAGAGTAATATATTCTATACTACTCCTATAAACTATATATCTTATAAAGACAGAGGTGCAAGTCCAGAAGATAAGATAAGTAATAGCTTTAAGATAACTCTTACAGGAGTAGATGAATCTTTTGACTTTTTAAGAATATACTCAATACATAGAACTTCAATAGATGCTGTTCCTACAGTAACTAATATTGCAGACATAACTATAAACAATACTACAATAGAATATACTGATACAGGAACTACAGGAGTTACTATAGACCCTACAGAACTACTTTATATAGGAGGAGAAGAGATAATACCTAAGACAATGACAAGTAAAGACAGTACATTGTTTCTTGGTAATATAACTTTGAAGAACTCTCCTTCAAGAGAATTTGCAAAGAAATTAAAGGATAAAGATATAATATTCAATAAGAGAAAGATTGAATATGACAATAGCCTTACAGGATATTATTCTTATAATAATCACTTATCAAATCCTGATATAAGAGGATTCAAGCATCTTGATTGGTATAGGTTTGGTTTACAGTTTCAGAGAAGGGATGGTAAATGGTCTGAAGCATTCTTTGTAAAAGATATACAGAATGAGTCTGTTACTCCAACTCCTATAGAAGTAGTACAAGCCCAGTTAACCTTAGAAAAGGATTTGATTGATATAGCTATTGAAGAAGGCTTTGTCAAAGTAAGAGGTATAATGGTCCCTCCTACTATAAATGACAGGGAAGTAATAGCTCAAGGTATTGTATGCCCTACTGTATATAATATGGAGGACAGGTGCAGTAATTCACCATTTGCACAGGCATCTTGGTTTACAAGACCTAATCTTGGTGTAGATGATACTATGGCTAAGAATCTTATAGATGATTGGAATACTACTTGGTATAACTATAATCATACTATAGAGGGTAAGTATTATGATATAGTCAATATGGGAGCTTGGGCAGAGTTCAGACATAATTATCCTATACCAGATAATTGGAGTAGAAATGCAGAAATACAATGCTTGGCTAATGTACCTAGTAATCCTTATACATCAGATGTATCTGATAATGTATTACCTGGGTGGATTAGTAAGAACAAAGAGTACTTCTTCATAGACCAATCTATAGTTACCTTTCATTCTCCAGATATAGAATTTGATACTTCTATATCAAACCTTGATTTATCTGATGTAAAGTTTAGGATTGTAGGAAGAGCTGTATATACTGCAAATGCTTCAGATATAGATATACAGACTACTACCCCACAAAACAGTCCTGATATGCCTGGGGTATATAAAGAGAATGTAGGAGTAAAGAACATATCCCAGAATGGTACTAAGAGTCTTATATCTGGTATGTATTATTATGATGAAGTATGTAGTTACGATGAGACAGCAAAAATAAAGGATATGTCCTTTTTGGTTTATCCTTGGCATAGGGAAGGCTCATTGAATAATGACATATCGGCAACACAAGGTAATACAAGGTCAGCTGTTCTAAATAAGAAAAAGATGTCAAATCTTAAATTTGCTGGCTTCACAGATTACTTGCCTAATAATAAGATATGGTATCCCCCTGAAGGTATTTCTGGTGCAGCATTGTTTGATTCTGATGAAAAGACAATGATAAAGATAAAAGCACCAGCAAATTCAGGATTGGATGATATAAACTATTATGGTAATGTTGACAGAATAATAGTACCTACAAGAGACTCTATAGAGTATGAATATACCCCTCCTGTAGGAGCAGGATTTGAAGCTGAGTTTGTAAACATAGTCAAGAATATAAAGCTTAATAAGAAATATGGGTATCCTATTATTGTGGGTCTTGATTTTAATAATTTGAGTGATGCTACTGATGCTAACAAGATAAAACTACATAATTATTTTGTAAGTCCTCCTGTACCTTTAAGATGCCTTCAAAGTAATAAGTATCTTATAGTTGCAGAAAAGAATATAAAATATACTTATGGTGTTGACCCTGTAAATATTAAATACAAGTCCTCACCACATGTAGTGATAGCCTTTAATTATAAGGTAAATGAAAATGACAGCAGTAAGCATAATCAGATAATTCTTCCTACATTAAAGAAAACAGGCAGTGCATATTCTCCAGAACATATATTCAACTATGTTGGAGGAGATTTGACAAGTACTGAAATAGTACCTTGGGATAAAGATTGTAAGAGAATACAACAGGGATATATTGAATTTGGTGATGGTACTTATGAAATGCAGAAACCATATTTTGGATATTCATGGATAGCAGAATTATATAGGGACAATGTATCAAATAGATTCGGAGGTAGTCCAGAATCTGCTATAGACAGTAATATATGGATACCAGCAGGAAAACCAATATCATTAATTACAGGATATAATGGAGATACTCCAATACCAGTTGCAGAGCCTATAAATGTATATTATACTGAAGGAGATACTTATTATCAGAGATATGACTGTCTCAAAACTTATCCTTATACTCTTGAAGACAAGAATAGTATAGTTGAAATACCTTCATTCTATTGTGAAACAAGAATAAACATTGATGGTAGGTATGATAGAAACAGAGGTCAGACAAGCAATCTGGCTATGAATAGGTCAAACTTCAATAAATTTAATCCTGTATATAATCAGAGCAATAACTTCTTTACAGCTAAAGCACTCGACTATAATAAGTTTAGCTTGAATAGTTTTCCTAATACTATAACTTGGACTAAAGAGAAGCAGGCAGCATCTTTAGTAGATACTTGGACTAATATTACTATGGCCTCAACTCTTGATTTAGATGGTGATAAAGGAGAAGTAGTATCATTAAATACATTTAATAATGAGATATACTGTTTTCAGAAACAGGGACTAAGTAATATACTGTTTAATTCAAGAGTACAGATACCTACTTCTGATGGTGTTCCTATTGAAATATCAAATGGGCTTAAAGTAAGTGGTAAAAGATATATAAGCAATAGTATAGGATGTAACAACAAATGGTCTATAACAGAAACTCCTTCTGGATTATATTTTATAGATAATATAACCAATAGTATATATCTGTTTAATAGTAAAATAGAATCTCTTTCTGATAGATTAGGATTCAGACAATGGTTAGGTGGAAATAATAGCCTTAATATATGGAATCCTGTAGGTTTCAATAACTTTGTTACCTTCTATGATAAGAATAATAATGATGTATACTTTGTAAATAAGGATACAGCATTGGTTTATTCAGAGTTGCTGGGTCAGTTTACATCATTTATGAGTTATGGTCAAGTACCTGCAATGTTCAATATTAACAATGATTTCTATGCTATAAAAGATAATAATATATGGGAACAGTTTGCAGGAGACTACAATATGTTCTTTGGTCATTACCATCCATATAGTGTAACCTTTGTATCTAATTCTGATGAGCCTTATGATAAGATATTCAATACTGTAGAGTTCAGAGCTGACTGTTGGACTAAGAATACCTCAGGAAATGAAGTACTTGCAAGTGGTCATACTTTTGATACTCTTGAGGTATGGAATGAATACCAGAAGGGAGTATCCAGCTTGACCAGTCTGGTAGCTAAGCCATCACCATTGAAGAAGAAGTTCAGAGTATGGAGAGCTAATGTTCCTAGAGCTAATACAGACTGGAATGGTATCAAAGCCAACAAGATGGATAGAATAAGGAACACCTGGGCCTATGTCAAGTTATCAATGAACAAGGAGAATACTGATAGAATGGAATTCCATGATATGATAGTACACTACTTTGTCTAATATATAAGGTCAGTCTAACTAATTCAATTAGGCTGACCTTTCTTTTTTAATTATAAGCTTGTTTATATTAAGTAGATTAGCTACCTTTGCAATAAATATAGAGTTTATACTATGGCTAAGAGAAAAGTTAAAAATAAGATAGGACTTCCTTATAATAGGTTTGATGGGGAAGGAGAATCTATGAATATGATACAGAAGTCAGGTGCTGTAGCTAATGATGCCTTTGATAGCTCAAATCTAGGAGGCACTATTGATAGTATAGGTAGTGGGGTAACTTCTATTGTCCAAGCTGGGATGAACAATGCCCAGATAGCAGACACTTCTAGTATTCAAGACCAGATTAAGGCACAGAACAATATGGTAGTAGGGGCATCAGATAATGCCAGCTTACTTAATGAATGGTCTCATCTATCCATGCTAAAAGATAACTATAGCTGGAAAGATATTAGAGGTGGGAGTAATGCCAATAGAGCTATGAATACCATAGGGGGAGCTGCCCAGGGAGCCATGACAGGAGCTACTGTTGGTGGCCCTATAGGAGCTATTGCTGGTGCTGTTATAGGCTTAGGTAGTGGTATAGCTGGTTGGATAACTGGTAATAAAAAGGCTAAGAGAAGAGCCAGAAGATTAAATCAGCAGGCTTCTGATGCTAATGAGAGAGCTTTATTGTCTTTTGAAAATAGAGCCTCTGATGTAGATACACAGAATGACCTTAACATAGAAAGTAACTTTTTTAATGATGGAGGTCCAATAACTATGAGATATACTGGAGTAATGTCTCCTTTTGGTAATACATTTGGAGATGGAGGAATATTCATTAAACCAGAGAATAGAGGCAAGTTTACTGCACTTAAAGAAAGAACAGGAAAGTCATCAACATGGTACAAGGAGCATGGTACTCCTGCACAAAAGAAAATGGCTATCTTTGCATTAAATGCTGCTAAGTGGAAACATGCAGATGGTGGGCCTGTTAAAAAGGCAGATTATGATAGTTGGTACAAAACAGTACCTACTGATAGAAATGATACAACATCATATAATCTTAGAAGAGCATACGAATTGGCTCCTTATAGCAAGTTGGAGGCGTGGAGAACATCTTCTCCTAAAGATTTGAAAAATGGGAAAAATCATCTTAGAAGTGTTTATCTTAATCCTGAAACAGGGATATATGAGTTTATGAAATCCAAAAATCATCCAACTCTTCATTTTGAGACAGAGTGGTATAATAGTAATGACCCAGAAGCTGTTGATTTTAGGAAAAATTATATGTTAGACACATCTGGTGATTACTACAGATATATACCAAGAAAGAGAGCTTTTGGTGGTGAATTACATACTCATGGTGGTGATTTTACTAATGGTATAACCTTTATTGATAATGGAGGTACTCATGAAGCTAACCCATTTGAGGGAGTACAGATGGGTGTAGATAATGAAGGAATACCTAACTTAGTAGAAGAAGGCGAAGTAATATTTAATGATTATGTATTCAGTAATAGAATGAGAGTACCTAAGTCATTAAAGACAAAGTATAAGATAAAAGGAGATACTTTTGCTGATGCTGCTAAAGAACTAAGTAGAGAGAGTGATGAAAGACCCAATGACCCCATAAGTAAAAGAGGATTACAGGCATTTATGAGTGCTTTGGCTAATGGTCAGGAAGAGGTAAGAATTAAGAATGAGGACAGGAAAATGAATAGATATGCTAAAGGTGGAAGGTTGGGTAATCTGTTTGATGGTACAGGAAATAAGTCCAATAGGTTAAACCCCTATTCCAACTTTGTACCTCTTACTGATGACTCATTCTATACTCCAGAATATATGAACTTCTGGAACTGGTATAATACTAACCAGGATACTCCAAAAGGTCAAACTTGGTTAAAGAGGATAAATAGTGGGGAGTTCGGGCCTATTGGTGGTAATACATTTGCTCCACAGGACATTATAAGGTTATCCCATGATTATAAGAAAGGTCCAGTACATAATGCCTTTGCAGCAGCAGCTAAACAATATACTGTAGAGAATCCTAAAGAAGACCCCTACACTCCTTATACTAAGAGATGGATAAGAGAAAAAGGTGCAGATGGAGAATGGAGAACTCAACAGATAACTGATGCGGAGTGGAACTCAGCTCCAGCAGGTAGAACATATCTAATGAGAAATCCTAATCTTAAAGAGGGCAACACTGTAACTTCTGATAGAGGGGATAAGGACATATATTATGATGTTATTCCAGAAGAACTGCCAGAAGAGTTGACAGGTGATGTTACTGAGGTTAAAGGAATAAGACAGAATCCTTTAAGATATGTGCCCCTTATAGGTTCAGGTACAGCTGTATTGAATGACATATTTGGTGGTAATGACCCTGACTATTCAAATGCAGATATGTTTGCCAGTGCTATTAGTAGTGCTAATAGACCAATAGGTACTAGACCTATAGGAGAATATTTGGCATACAAGCCTTTGGATAGAATGTTCTATATCAATCAGTTGAATAAGGATACTGCTGCTGGTAGAAGAGCAATACAGGATACTTCTGGTGGTAATAGAGCAGCAGCTCTAGCTGGCGTATTGGCGGCAGACTATAACTATGGTGAGAACTTAGGTAAGCTGGCTAGACAAGCAGAGGAGTATAATCAAGCACTTAAGGAAAAAGTTACAGGATTCAACAGACAGACTAACATGTTTAACTCTGAACAAGGTACTAAAGTTGATATGTTTAACTCAGAGTTGCTTGGTAAGCAAGCTAGTCTATATGGTCAACTAGCTGATATGAAGCAGAAAATACTCGAAGGCAATAGAGCCGAGAAGAGTGCTAACCTTACTAACTTCATCCAAGGATTGGGAGATTTAGGAAGAGAGCTTACTGATAGAGATACTCTAAGATGGTTAGCAGATATAGGGGCATTGCCTTATAATACTAGAGGTCAGTACACTGGAGGTAATAATACCGCTGCTCCTAAGAAGAGTAAGAGTGGTAAAATTAAGAGAAATAAAAAGAAAGGGTACACAATATGAAAATAGTATTGACTAATAGTGCAAAATTCAACCCCTACACCTTTGATGAGATGCTCAAGCCTCTTGCTATGGCATCAGATGCTTATAATGCTGTACAAAGTGGTATAGAGGAACTAGGGGCTAAGGCTGACTTAATGAAGATGTATGCTAATGAAGTACCTGACAGTAAGACAGCTAATATGTATAACTCCTATGCTAAAGACTTGGAGAATCAAGCTAGTATGTTAGCTAAGCACGGTCTTACACCTGCAAGTAGGCAAGGACTCCTTAATATGAAGAGAAGATATAGTTCTGAAGTAGTTCCAATAGAGACTGCTGTAGCTAGAAGGGAAGCTCTTACTAAAGAACAGAGAGAGGCTCTGTTAAGAGACCCATCTCTTATGTTCGATGTTGACTACTCAAAAACCCAACTAGATTATCTTCTGGACAATCCTAATGCTACCTATAATCCTATAAGCGGCAATGAGTTAACCAAAAGAGCGGCTCAAATGGCGGGTAATCTTGCTAAGGTGGTCCAAGGTAATCCTAAGTATCAATCTATACTTAATGGTCAATACTTCCAACAGATGACACAGATGGGATATACTCCTGCTCAGATAATGCAAACTGTGCTCAATGATGATAATGCTCCTGTTGAATTAAGACAGATAGCAGAGACAGTATTCAATGATGCAGGATTAAGTAAGTATAGCCAAGATATTCAGGACAGGGCCAGAGGATTTATTAACTCTGGTTTATATGAAGGTATAGGTACAGCCAAGTATGATGCTATGAGTAACAGAGGCTACATAAGCCCAGCAGAGAGAGAAAGGTTAGATATGGAGAGGGATAGACTTGAAATGGCTAAGGAGCAACAACAATGGGCTAAAGAACAGAAGGAGGATGCTACAAAGGGTATATTGCTTCCTAATGGGAATAGACTAAAGGTTATAGGTGCTGGAAGAGCTGTTGAAATAGCACCTGATGGTACTTATAAGCCTGTAGCATTCCCATCTAGCTCTACTACAGCAGGAGGAGTATCTAGGAGTGCTGCTGAAAAGAAATCTACATTCACAACACTAGAATATACTGGAGGTAGCTTTAATACCCCAGGATGGAGTGATAAGTTCAATGTAAGTGATGCTAAGCTGATAGATTTTGGTAAGTTAAGTCCTAAAGCTAGAAAGAAGTTGCAAGATGACTTGAAGGAGTATGGATTGTCTGTAGCCGATGTGGATATATATGAAGACCACGACTACTTCACAAGGAACCACTATAGAGTAGTAAGGAAGGGTGCAGGAGTATCTGGAATAGATGTAACTGCTCCAGAACAACAACAAAATGAGGGATTATAATGTCAGACTTTGTATTTAATGTTAAAGGTCTCACAGCTCAAGATAGGGCACAGTGGGAGAAAGATAATATAGAGGAACTTAATAAGCTAGGGTACACTAACTGGGATGATAACAGAAAGGATAGATACTTTAGAAACAGCTCCTTTAAGAATAAGTTTGGGAATAGAGAAGACTATAACATTCTGAAAGGTATGTCACCTGAGAAGAGGGATAGTATATACCTCTCTTCCCCAGATGATGACATAGAGAACCTGCAAGTATATCAGAACACTAAGCAGGCCCATGAGGAGGAGTACAATACTGGTGTTGCTAATAATGGTAATCTTATAGGAAGTACTAGAAGACAGTGGGAGGACTTTGACAAGATGTTAGATGAGGTTTCTCCATACTATAAGAGATTCAAAGGTACTGAGTACTTTCCTCTGGATGGTAATAAGAAGATAGAACTTATGTCCACTTATCAAACTGAGTCAGAAGCTTTTGGCCCAGAGGCAGCAGCTAAGAAGATGGCTGCTAGAGTACAGGATGAAGTATCTGAGAATCAACCACTAATAGATAAGCTATGGAAGGGTCTGGCTGGTATGGGTGCTAATATAGTTGGTGGTACTATATCATTTGTTGGTAATATCACTGGAGGTCTTGCTGCCTTAACAGGTTTTGATAGATTAATTGGTGGAAGTCAGAAAGAGGGTTATCTAGATAACCTATGGTCTCAGTTCTTAGATAATTCTTGGACTAGGTATGGAGACCAAGTAATGAAGCAGGGAGTTCTGTTTACAGAGAATGACCCTGAGAAGGCATACAACAGGCTTGAGGTTATAAGAACTACTGAGGAACAGGAGAACCTATGGGATAATATCTTTAGTGTAAATACTATTCCAGAACTAATGCAGCAGTCTGGTTTTACAGTTGCTTCAATGCTTGAAGGTTGTGGTCTTTCTGCTATAGGTAATAGGGTCTTCAATACTATGAAGTATGCTACTATGGGCAGCAAACTGGCTGCTACAGCAGAGACCGCTAGTAATGTCAATAAGGCCCTTCAAAATATAAGTGCTTGGCAGAGGAGATATAATGCTTATGTAGTCCCTGCATTGGTAGGTCAGGGTGAGGGTGCTTTGAATGCCCTTAATACAAAGCAGGACTATCTTGAGGATGCTAAGAAGATGATAGGAGAGGAGCAAGCCAAGAGAATGGAGGAAGAAGTACAGAAAAGAATGCAGGAGTGGTGGAAGACTGCCCCACTGACTAAAGATACCAAGGATGGTACTTCCTATTCCAGAGACTATAAGGCTGCGGAACAAAGAATAAGGCAAGAGGTATGGGATGAGTTTCAACCAATGTATGAGGATGCCCTAAAGAGAGCAGAAGAGAATGCAGATAAAGCAGCCCTAACTAACTTTACTATTAACTCCTTTATCAATGGAGCAGCTAATATGGCTCTAAAGGCTTCTATGTTTAATGGTAAAACAAGAGAGGCACTTAGTAGAAGTAAGGTAGGAAAGTTGTTTGCAGGAAATAGATATTCTCTTGATGATGCTGGTAATGTAGTAGCTAGAGAACTTACAAAGAAGCAGATGGCTTGGAATATGGCTAAGGAAATGATTGGTGAAGGTCTTGAAGAGTATAGCCAAGATGTATCTGATGCTTTCTCTAGAGGTGCTGCTGAGAATGACTTAGCTAATTATATAGCACAGAGATATGATGGTGTGGCAGATGATGCTATAGTAGATAGCATGTCTGATAACTTAGGTGCAGCATTTGCAGCAGCAGGTAGGAAAGCTATAAGCAAGGATGCTATTCAATCTGGTATATATGGTGCATTAGGTCAAGCTATGGGTACTCCTAATGTCAATGCCTGGCTGTCTAAAGGTGATAGGGCATCATTAGAAGGCAAGAGTACTTTAGGTAAGGCAGGTGCCATAGCTAGAAACCTTTGGAGAAATCCATTCATAGAGAGTTATTATAACGACAAGCAGGAGAATCAAGATAGAAGAGAGTCAGCTAAAGCACTTAATGAGTGGCTAGCTCAAGGCAATAACAGAGAAAGACTTACTTCTTTAAGAGGTTCATTAGGATGGGCTAGAAGTATGCAACAAGCTTCTGATGAGGGTGATGAGTTCAGCTACAGAAATAGTAGGCTAGGCAAACAAGTACAAGACTATTTCATGCTTGAGCAGTTAAAGGGTACCCCGTTGTATGATGCTTATATGCAAAGATATACAGATATACTTAATGCTCAGGATGGTGATGAGATGGCTCAGCAGATAGCCCAATATGACGATAGACCTCTTGAAGATATTAAGAAAGATGCTCAGAGTATGCTTGATGTTATGCAAAAAGTTCAAGAGGCTACTGCTGACCTTGAGAAGAGCTTAGGTAATAGCATTCCACAAGAAACTAAGGAGGCTCTTATATATGGTAAGCTCAGTATGGGTGACTGGAGAGAAAGAGCTACTCAGCTTGAAAATGAGTTACTCTCTAGTTATGGTGGAGGTGTTGCAACCACATTAACAGATGAGCAGAAGAAGTATATAGCCAGGTATGGTTCTATATCAGAACCCACTGCATTTGATAAGGATATTGAGACTTATCAAACTAAGATAAGTAACTTAGAGAGGAATAAGTCAATACTATCAGATAAGCAAAAGAGTGAACTATCCACCCTTAATAAACAGCTAAAGACCCTTCAGGACAGTAAGAAGAAAGCTATGGCAGCTTACAAGAAACTATCTAAGGGGCTTGAAGAAGGAGCTGCACCTGTATTGAGTGAGCCAGATATTATGTCACTTAGCCCTGTTGACAGGTATAGAATGCTTAACCCAGAAAATAGGGGAAAGTATAGTCAAGAGCAGCAGGATGTTATTGCAAGACTAGTGGAGAAGGGTACAGCAGCTACATCTGACTTTATGAACAAAGTAGAGGATGCTGCTAGGATAAATGATGCTCAGATGACATTCTTAGGTCAGTATAATGCAGCTCTTAAGAATCCAAACATATTATCTAATATAGAGAATAGATTAAGACTAACCAAGAGGCTTGAAGGTGCTGAGAAGTCCTATAAGAAGCTCAATGAGATACAAGACTACTCTGCATTTGCAGAAGCTGTAGATAATGCTCTATATGAGGCTGATGATTATGAAGCAGCAGTACTTGACCAGACTCTAAAGGACAATCCTCTATACCAAAGATATAAGAAAGATGATGAGGTTGCTGAGGGAATATACAACCAGTTAATCAAGAATGAGGCTTTCAATGATATTTCAGAGCAAGATAAAGACTTAGTAGCTGCAATGACTAAGTTCTTGTCTAGGAGGGGTATAGATATAAGTAACTATGATGATGCTGTGGCTGCTCTTACATCAGCAGATGACAGTGGTAAGTCAAACTTAGTAACTTGGATTGAAGCTTTCAACCAGAAGTTAAAAGATAATATGAAAATCTCTCTGGAGAATATAGGTGCTGTGGTGAACTCATATAAGAGAGCCTTGGAGAGTTACAAGAAGAATGAGGAAGTAAAAGAGGAAATTACAAAAGAGGCTGAAGAGAAGCCAGTAGCTGCTGATAAGCCAGCACCCCCAACAGGTATATTTGCATCTGATGGTGCTACTTCAAATCTTGAAGAGTCTGGTAGACAGATAGCTGCTGCGAAGGAAGCTGAGAAAGCCCCTGAAACTGTTACTACACCTACTCAACCTAGTGAAACTGGGGGTGAAGGTGTTACTGTATTATCAGATGACTTCATCAATAATAATGATGGAGAGGTACTTACAGCAGCAGAACAAGCCATAAATGTGGTCAGGAATGTCAGTGCTATATATGATGAGGATGCAAAGCAAGCAGCTATAAGTGCAATAAACAAACTAGGAAGTAAGCACTATAACTCTACAGAAGAGCTACAGGAAGCTATAGCTAAAGAAGCAGTAAGGCTGTTAGGTAGTGCTACTCAGGGGGGTGATATAAATGAGAGGGCTGGTTCTCTACTACAGCAAGTGAGTCATGCTATTAAAGTAGATAAGAAAGAAGCAGAAAAAGCTACTACACCCACAGAAGTTCCACAGCAGAAACCAACTATATCATTAGCTAGAATAAACAGTAATCTTAGTAGTTTCTTAAGTGGAAAGTTTAGAGAATGGAAAGTTGATGAATATCTTAGAAGTGGTAAGCTTAGCAGAAAATCAGGAAATAGGTCAGTAGTATTCTATACTGCTCTTGATGATATAACTGCAGGAGTCAAAGAGAGTATGAAGAATAGCTCTACTGCTTATACTGATGAGCAACATCTACCAGTGTTAGCTATAGTTGAGGATGGTGATGGTCCTATAGTGATTGGCAATAAGAGATACCAGCCTATTGGGGTACTACCAAGAACTGAACTAGATAGCAGAGCAGGGCAGATAAGACAACTTGCTATTGAGCAACCTAATAAGATTATATCAGCAGGCAACAGAAAAGTAACCTCAAGTGTAATAGTGGCTAGCCCTCCTCTCAATATAAGTACATCAAGAGAAACTGACAGGGACTTTGCTTCACTTATAAGTGAAGACCTATCTTCAGAGGATAGAGCTATAATTGAAGACACTACTCAAGACCCTATAAGAAGAAATACAGCTTATAACAAGTATGTTAGGAAGGTTGCAAGTAGACTCTTTGCTAGAAAGGATAAGAATGGCAAACCTACATTATACTATAGGTTGCCCACTATGAAGGGAGATGAGTCTGTATCTGAGATACCAGTCTTGACTAAGACTCTGGATGAGACTACTAGTCCTAGAAATGGAAAGTCCCTTGCAGAGGTGCTATCAACAGGCAGTGCTACTGATATAGTTCACTTTAACAGCAGAACTAGAGACTTTATAGGAGTACTTAATAGTCTGGTTAAGAATAATGACCTAACAGAACTAACTTCTGATGGTACTAGTTTCACTGGTGAAAGTAAGGCTCTATCTATAATAGATAGAATCAACAATATGTTGAGGAGATATATATACTCAACAGGTGCTGAGTACTCTATAAGACCTGCTAATGTAGATGGCAGTCTAGGTTTAGACCTATACTTAGGTGATGAGAACTTAGGAAGAATAGTGAACAGTGTAACAGAGAAAGAGGTAACTGCTGAGAATATGGCGGTAATACTGTCTAATCTGCTTATGCCTAGTGGTTCTTTTAGGCAGGGTGTAAATTGGCAAGTTGATAAAGACCCCAGCTACTATACTCCTAATACTAAGCATTATAAGGAGGAGAATGTAACTAACCTTATATATGACAACATCTTGAGAGTAGGAATTGACAGACTTGAGAGAGATATTAGTGGGGTTGAGGTATCAAATCCAGTAGCTCTAAGAGAGCCTGTACCTGCTAATCCTACTCCTACAGTAGTTAATGCAGATAACTCTACTCCTACTAGTAGTCGAGATACAGGAACAGCTACTACTCAAACAGGTGAGAAGGTAGATACTGATACTGGTCTTACTGAGCAAGGTACAGAAGTTAGAAATAAAGTTACTACTGCTATGGAGAAAGCTCAAGAAGTCAGTGAAAAGATAATGGCAGACTCTAGGGTAGTACAACTATCAGAAGATGGTCTTACTCATGTCAACACAAGAACAGGTAAAACATATGCCAGAATTACTTCAATCATACAAGCTGATGAGCAGGCTGGCGAGAGATTTGACCCTATAGATATTGGTGTTGGTGAGTTTGTAAGGGATTTCTTTGATGGGTATATCACTCCTAGCCCTGTAGGTTGGTTAAGTGATGGTAAGTCAGTGGAGATGGTTTACCCCAATGCTTCAAAAGAGGCTCTTAGTAGATTTGCTGAACAGTTACAGAAATTCAAGAATTATCTTGTTGCTCAAGGGCTTACAGTTATGCCTAGAGGTATAGTAGCTACAGGTACTCTACAGGTTACTGACAGTAATGGAGGGGTACATGAGATAGCAGTTGCAGGAGCACTTGACATACTGGCTTATGATAGGGAGGGTAACTTCTATATCTTCAATATGAAGACTCACGGGGCTGAGAATATGAGTGAAGAAGAGGCAGCTAAATACTCAAGAGAGCTATCTCTGTGTAAGCAGTTCTTGGAAGGTAAATATGGGATTAAGATTAAATCATTAAATATCATACCTATACATGTAGAATATCCTGCACCTAACAGCAATAATACTTACTCAGTAGCCAAAGGTAATCAGTTACTATTAAATGATAAAGAGTACAAACAGGCTAATCCTGTTCTAGGAGAAGTAGGACAGATACCTGAATCTCCTATATCAATACAGTATGACAAGTTATCTGCATCTGAGAAAGCACTAGTAGGAGAGATTACTCCTACAGAGAGTAAGGTTGAAAGTGCAGAAGCTAAGCCAGAGCCTCAAGTAAAGGGGGATGGTGAGCTTACTATAGGTAAGGTTAAAACTAAGAGAAAGCCTATAGTTAAGAAACCTGGAGCTAAGCCCATAAAGGTAGAAAGTAATCCAACAGGTATAAGCTTTAGCAGTTTATCCTCCGAACAGCAGGAAGCACTCAGAACTAAGTATAGAGAAACAATAGACATTGAAGAGTTTTTCAATAGTTGGACTGAACAGGAGAAGCAACATGAGCTTGACTGCTTAGGATAAAAAAAAAGGCAAGGGAGGATAACCTCTCTTGCCTTTATTGTTTTATAGGAATTACTTATAAGTAGCTCTACCATATTCATATGACTTAGCTGATTCATAAGGATGCTCTAACACTCTTGTACTTCTGTAGTAAGGTATATATGAGCCAATCTTATATTCCCATTTCTTATCTCCTTTCTCATGGGTAGCTGAACTAGTCTTATACTCCTCTTGAGTAATCATAAGCCTACTTATATCAAGCATTTGACCTACCACTGATACACCACTGGGCATCCAGTCTAACACACTCTTTTGCTCATCCCATATACCCCAAGGAGTATTGTAGGCATTTTGCTCCTTGTATAACCTACTTGCAAAGTAGTATATGAGTCCAGATGTTGTATCATCGTCATCATCGTCATCAACGTCATCAT
>ERZ1034980.61-NODE-61-length-102000-cov-892.731502_pt1 | contig 102000 bp, 144 predicted proteins | sample MGYA00520622_ERZ1034980 | MGnify/ENA primary metagenome ERZ1034980 (study PRJEB33766, sample SAMN09781791) | gut metagenome | biome: gut microbiome | host: Homo sapiens | place: Madagascar | study: EMG produced TPA metagenomics assembly of the PRJNA485056 data... | reverse complement strand
GACACGAGCAAGTGGACGTTAGCGAACGTGACGAATATGAATGGTTGCTTCTACGACTGCGAGAGCCTTCGGGAAATAGACCTCAGCAGCTGCAATATCACGAAATGCAGAAGCTGGGACCATTGTTTCACTACCTTAGATAATCTTGAGACGCTGAGGATAGGGCTGATAGACTTTTCGCCGTGCGGCAGTATCAACTTATTCCCGTGGGAAACTAACCCCAGGGAGCTTACAGGTACGCTGAGGGGCATACGGGACAACTTCAGGGCAGTGTCAAGCCGCATGACCCGTGACAGCTGCATGGTCGTCATCAACGGTTTGGAGATGGTGACGGAGGCCAAGACGCTGACTTTCGGCGCTAACAACAAGCCGGTGAGTCTTGGCGGCAAGGGCTCAGACCCAATATCGGACGACGACCTGAAGATAGCCACGGACAAGGGCTGGACGGTGCAGTTTGGATAAACGGAATGATTAAAAAACAACATTATGGAAGAAACAAAGAAGATAAACGGCCTGACGGTACTTTCGGCCTCGGAGGGCATGATGCTGAGGAACGGTGACAGCTTTTCGGAAACTGTTGTCCTCGGACGGTACGACAAGGCGGAGAACTACACGGAAGTAAGCCGTGACGAATATGAGGCATACGTGAGGGAGCACGCCGCTGAGCATGTTGGCGAAGGCTCTTCACCGGGTACGGAGGAGACGCCGGAGCCGCCCCATCTCGTGCCTACGCTCTCCGACGCCATTGCCGGCAAGGTGGCCGAGATAAACGCTTATGACACGTCCACGGCGGTGAACGGGTTTAAGCTAAACGGCAACGTGTTTTGGCTCGACAAGGCAACGAGGGTCGGGTTGATGAACTCGACGGAGATAACGAAAGCGGCAGGGCAGGAGACGACCGACCTGTGGATGGACGACGTAAAGCTGACGATACCATGCGACACGGTGATTAAGCTGCTGTCGGCGATTGAGCTGTACGCGCTGGAATGCTTCAACACGACGGCGAGGCACAAGGCAGAGGTGCGGAAGCTGAAGACGGTGGAAGAGGTTGAGAAGTATGACATTAAGGAAGGCTACCCGAAGCAGCTGGAGATAAACCTTGACGGGTTGGATAGGTAATGACAACAACAATAACAACGACAAAAAACAGGAGGCAGAAAAGATGCTGGCAAGTGAACTTATTACCCTTTACGGCAAGGGAAAGGAAAGGCAGATATTCGAGATAGTGAGAACCATGAATCCGTTGATGGCGGAATATGGATTTGATACGGTGAGGAGATTGAGATACTTCCTCGCGCAGATTGGGCACGAGAGCGCGGGGCTGACGTACACGAAGGAGATAGCGTCGGGCAAGGCGTATGAGGGCAGAAAAGACCTTGGGAACGTGTATGCCGGTGACGGGGTGAGGTATAAGGGCCGTGGCTATTTGCAGGTTACTGGCAGGAAGAACTACACGCTGTTGCAAGCGGACACGGGGATACAGTGCCTTGCGCGCCCTGAGCTGCTGGAGCGGCCGAAATACGCGATACTCTCGGCGCTGTGGTTCTGGCGGCGGAACAACTTGAACATCTACGCGGACAAAGACGCTTTCACTGCTCTCACCAAGCGTATCAACGGCGGCACAAACGGCATGGTTGACCGCTTGGCGTGGCTGAAGAAGGCGAACAGCTGCATATCGGAGGTGTAGAGAAACTGAACTTTTATAGACAAGATAGACATGAACAAGAAAGAGAAAAACAATATTGTCGGGGTGATGGCGGCGGTGGCGTTCGCCGGATTCTGCCTTGGGGCTGGGCTGGCTAACCACTGCAACCACCATTCGCGCGACGGCAAGGGAATGGTGACCGTGGACACGGTGACGGTGAGGGACACGGTGCGAATTACGGAGCCCCATGCGGCGGATAGCGTGGTGACAGGGGTGATACGGGTGCCGATGGTACTCCCCACAGAGCCGACTGTTCCAAAGGCAGAGATAAAGGTCTTTGAGCCGTGCCGCTTGTCTGAGGTCATGGACGGACATACGGGCAATGACGGTGGCTCAAAGGCGCAGGAAACGGGTAAGTTCGCACGGAAGGACACGGTATGGGCTGTTGTCCCACGGACGCAGAAGCGATACGAGGACAGCACTTACATGGCGTGGGTGAGCGGTTACGAGCCGAGGCTGGACAGCATTGAGGTGTATCAGAAGACGGTGGTCGTAACGAAGAGCGTAGAGGGGAGAGTGAAGAACAGGCGCTTCAACGTGGGGCTGACGGGTGGCTTCGGGTATGGGGTGTTCACGAGAAAGCCAGACGTGTGGGTGGGCGTGGGATGCACGTGGAGAATGTTTTAGTCATGATGGAAGAATCTCTTTTATAGACTAAGATAGACTTTATAAACTTAATAGACAAAATAGACGATTATGATGATTTCGATTATTGCGTTCGCGGTGCTGGCCGCGTATTTGGGAATTATGGCATGGAAATTCGGACTGCCCGAAATGGTGAGCGACACGTTCTATCAGCTTGAGGACTGGAGGAAGAATACGGGGTTCGTGTTCTCCATGGTGATGATGTGCAGCGCGCTCGCCATGCTGCCCGTGATGCTGGAGGCAGGCGGCGCGCAACCGCTGGCGTTCCTGGGCTGCGTGGGGCTCATGATAGTGGGTGTCGCGCCTAACTACTGCGACAAGGACACGTACCCGGTACACAAGGGCGGCGCGATGGTGGCGGCCATTGGCTGCGTGGGCTGGGCGATGAGCGTGAACTGGTGGCCTACGGTGCTCGTGGCGTCCATGTACGCGGCTTATGTGGCCGTGGCGGAGGCGTATAAGATACTGGATAATATGTGGTACATGAGCAGGGGCAAGACGTACTTCCATAAGCTCTACTGGGCCGAGGTGGCAGGATTCGCGGACGTGTGGCTGACGCTGTGGACGAAGTAGGGAAAGGAAAGAGCGAGGAAAGGAAAGGAAAAAAAGCGAGGAAAGGAAAGAATAATGATGTAAAGTGGGATGCCCGTGAACATCCCACCGAGAGCTAAGCGACGCTGCGGTCAGTTAGAGGTAGAAATGGAAGCATCTGCCGTTCTTGGGGAAGATTCGCTTGCCGTTGCGAATAATGATAGGCATTTGGTAGGTCAAAGGTAAAAGAGATTATTCAGGATAACGTATTTGATTTAGTTTTTGGTTTTCTTTTTGTGATAGGTTAATTGAACAGATGATGGGACGGCCGTCGGGAGACGGCTGACTTCTCGAAGCCGTGGCAAACCGTGACGGTCTGTCACGGTTTTGTTTCTTGGATGGGATAGATGGTTGACAGGTGGAATGGTTGCAGGAAAATTGTTTGGATAAGTGAAAAACAAGTAAAATATTTCGGGAAAAGTTTGTGGCATAGAAATATTTTCCGTATCTTTGTGGATATAAAGAACTCTCTTTTAGTGAATTAATGTGTAAAGGCTAAAGTTGTATAAGTAACAAGGGACTTGGACAGGTAGCATTCCTTCTTTCTGAAATATCTAATAATAATTCAGAGGAGCTACTTGCCAACGTGGTTAACGCGAGTGCTGTGACAGCACGGGAGGCTGCGGTTTTGGTTCATATTGATTAGAAGGTTAAAGATTGTTATGATTTTAACGATTATGTAAATGTTTCTTGAGTTATGTGGTTAGAGAACCTGCGGATGCCGTTCTTGTCGTGACAGACAGGGCGGCATCCGTTTTTTTGGGCACTTTGAAGTGTTAAAGGTCGTTGAGAAAGGCGTGGTTATCAGAGAATTGCCTAACTTTGCGATTATCCATACTAACTATTGTTTAAGCTTATGACTAAGGACGATGAGGATAACCTGCTAAGGTGGTTGCAAGACAAAGATGTCAGCGAGGTTATGTCGTTGCTGATGAAGCACGGCAACAGATATTCAAGGAGAATTTTGAAGTTTTTTAGGTGGTTTTGCAAGTGGGTGCCAATCACGCTTATGTGTTTCCACGCTTTTGGAATGTGGGATTTTAGTCAGCATCCAAGGGAAATGTTCGTAACAAACAATGAGAATTTTCCCTGCTATCTCTTCATTTATCTCATGGTTTACATTCTGCCAATGGTTTTGATATTAGCGAGCCGATTTTTCTTCTTATGTTGGAGATACCGCATTCCCTTCTTCTACTTTTTCGGCATCAACGCTGCTCATATCGTGGAATGGAGCTGGTACACGACGAATGACATGATAGATTCCTGCTTTACCGTTATGATTGTAACGGCAATGTTTTATCTATATGGATTTGTAGATACGTTTATTAGTAGAACCAAGTTAGGGCGAAAAATCTGTGCGTAATGGGAAAGATACTAAATTATAAGCTGCTCGGCACGGCTTTGAAGTCATTGAGTGATGCTTGTTTTAAGGCTGACGAACAACAAAAGAAAGGCGAGAAGGTGACGGCATGCGGCATGAGCGATGATGACCTGGATAGATTGTGCGACATCATTCCCGACATGCTCAACCCGATGATGAGCACAGAGGAAGTCAAGGAGAAGCTTCACGTTTCTGATGCCACACTCAATCGAATGGTGGCGAGGGGCGACCTGCCCAATGGCGAGCACAAGAAGCGCGGGCACACGAGGTATTGGAAGAAGTGGGATATTCTTTACTTTATTAAAAAGAAAAGAAAATCATAGCGTATTAACAAGCCCTATCGCAGCACGGACAAGCGAGCACGTATGAGTATTGTGGATTTTATGTTTCAGACTTTGATTATAGTAGCGATGTTAGTAATCATCAACAGCACTTTCATTGCATACCTATACTATTCTTACGAGTATAAGAAGGTCGATAAGTACTTCTTAGCTTGGGTAACGGTGTCAACTATGACGTTGACAATGTGGTTCGGAGTAGGATTGTACCTGTATCTACAATAACAAGTTCGACAACTGGTGGACGTGTTAACCAAAACGTTTTTTTTTAACATGAGCCATGCAATGTGTTAACTAATTCCCATTTTGTTAACTTGACAGAACCTCCTATCATCTTAAATAACTGACATTCAGCGAGAAATAAAAAGTGTGAGCGAGTTGCGGCCTTTGTGGTGGCAACTCGCTAATTTTGTGGGCGTAACGTTACAGTAGAGAGTGTGAACATCTAAAATCTAAAACTTAAAAAAATGGATTCAAAGACTTATGTATTCGGTAATGACAGCGGTTCTTCAGGGCAGGGTGGCATGATGTCGCTTCTCGCCCCGCTGCTTCAGCAGAGGGGGCTTGACCCCAACCTGCTATTAGCAATGAACAAGGGCAATGGAGGCTTTGGCGAAGGCGGCTGGTTCATGTGGGTGATATTCCTTTTCTTCCTCATGGGCTGGGGCGGCAACGGCTGGGGCGGTTTCGGTAATAACGGCCGTGGTGGTATAGCCAACGAGCTAAACAACGACTACGGGCGCTCGCTTTTGATGGACGCTATCGGCGGCAATAGGAACGCGATTAGCAACCTCGCCACACAGCTCAACTGCACCGAAGGACAGATACAGGGAGCCATCTCCGCGCTTACGGCACAAGTGGGCAACGTGGGCAACCAAGTGGGCATGAGCGGACAACAGGTCATCAACGCCTTGCAACAGGGCAACATGCAGTTGGCGAGCCAGCTGGCCCAGTGCTGCTGCGACAACAAGATGGCCATCGCCCAGCAGACGACCGCGCTACAGAACAACATCAACGCGATATTGAACGAGCAGGAGAAAGGCTTTGCGAACGTGGCCTACGAGACACAGAGGCAGACGTGCGACATACAAGGCGCCATCAAGAACTCTACACAACAGATACTTGACGGGCAAAGAGCCGCAGAAATGAGGGAGCTTCAGAACAAGATAGACAACCTCAGAGAGGAAAACTCTACGTTCAAGCAGTCGGCCATGACTAATCAGATTGTCGGCCAAGCCGTTGCTCCTATCAATGCGTTCCTTGCGAATTTACAAAAGGATGTTGACGGCATAAAGTGCAAGCTGCCCGAAACGGCGACGGTACCATATCAACCATTTCAGGCTATTCCTAATTGTGTAGCAGCTCAATATGGTCTTTATGGCTACAATGCAGCCGCGAACGGCTTCTGGGGTTAATAAGCAATAGGAGGAACGACTATGATTTGGGGCTATCCATTTTCATGGGTCAATCGAAGAGGTTCAGCAGCGGTGGGCTCAACTGCCGTGAAGGTACAGACGGATGCAGTGGTGTTCTCTTTCAGGAACCACGCCTTCGTGAACACAAATTACAAAGGCACGGTGTTCGTGAACCTGCGACAGGCGATACCGACAGGCACGACACCTACGCTGCCTATCCTCTTCGAGACCAACGGCGTGACGCAAGCCGTGACGAAAATCGGCGGCGCGGCGTTGACCGTGGCAGACGTGGCAGGTACGGGAGTGTACCAGTTATGGTTCGAGAGAGACACCAACACCCTTCAACTTATGACGGGCATTGTATTATAACAGAACGCTAAAACAGGACTTCAACATGTTTCAAGGATTAAGGCAAAACTCAATATTCTACGTGCTCGACAAGACGGGCGAGCCGACGCTGACGATAGGCCAAGTGGTGAGCGTGAGCAACCCACAGCCCAAGTTCCCGACGTATCAGCCGGGCCAGTACAATCCACAACCGATGGAGACGACGGTGGACGTGAAAGTTAAGACCAACAACGGCGAGCTGGAGTTTAAGCAACTCCCTGCCAATGGGCAGATAGCCAACACGGGCAACGTGGTGGTGTCGGAAAGCAGGGAAGCGATGATGTCGGAAGTGGAAGCCATGCTAAGGCACTCGAAAGAGGTTCTTGACAGCAAGGCATACCACGAGAAAGTGGTTAAGAGCTGCGAGAGCATGCTGTGCGTGCTCAACCCACAGATAGCCAAGGACAAGGCACAACAGGCGAAGATAACGCAACTCGAAAGCAAGGTTTGCGGTATAGAGGGCACGTTGTCGAACATTGAGGCGATGCTGCAAAAAGCGTTGAAGAAGTCAGGCGGAAGCAACTAAAGAGACAAGACTATGTACATGATAGAGATAACGGAGAACAAGATGGACGAGCTTGCCGAGAACGCCGAGAAGATGCTGAGGTATGGCGGCAAGGTGATGTCCTGCATTGACAGCCTGAGGAACGGTGAGGGACGCATGGGCGAGCGCGAACCCATGCCCGACTATCGGGACTGGGGACGTGATAATGGACGCGGACGCTATGAGCGTGGCATGGACTACGACGATGGCGGACGTTATGGAGAACGTCGTGGTGGCGGTTGGCATGGCAGCGACCGCTACTAAGTAATAACCGACAGGTAGGGAAATCTGTTTCCTTACCTGTCTTAAAAAATAATCAAACTATGGGAGGAAGATGCAGAATGCCGTTGGACGTGTATGACCTGAAGCCCGAGGGCATGACGGCCTACTTGAGGTACAACGGCTACCACTTCAACAAAAAGATGTGCGATTGGGCCGTCGGGCGGATGCGCGCGGTGAACAAGGCGACAGGCAAGGAAGACACCATTGAGCCATTGACAAAAGACAAGGTGGAGGAGATGCTCGCGGCCAACAACGTGAAGCTGGAGAACCTGTTGGGTTACGACCACGTGTATGTGGCGAACATGGCGAGGGCCGACTTCTGGGGCAGTTGTATCAAGGACGAGGCGCAGATGGCGCGGTATGTGAAAGACGTGATAGACGACATCGACCAAAAAGACGGGTTCGTGTTTAACCGCTTCTATGCCGACTGCTGTCACAACGGCTTGCCGATTCCGTGGGAAGACGTGCTATGACACGGCACGAGATACGGCTGGAACACGGCCGATGGAGCGTGACGTGCTTCATCGGCTACCATGCCGACGCTGACACGGACGAGATAAGCCGCGCGCTGGAAGGCATAGGTTGCACAGGCCAAGCACTATTGGAGGCACGGAGACACCTTGCCAAGGACAGCGAGAACAGGGGGCTGACATACTCCAACGTGAGAGGGCGAGAGAGCGTGGTGGCCGTGGGACGGTCGGGCGACCTCGCGAGCGGAATCAACACCATTGCCCACGAGCTGTTGCACGTGGTGCAGCACGTATGCGAGCAAGACGGCATAAGCATGACTGGCGAAGAGGCGTGCTACATCATGGGCGAGCTATGCGAGCGAGTCTTTTTGACATACTCTCACCCCTGAAGGGATGAGGTCCTTGGTTGTCTCTTTCCTTACTTCGCGAGCAAGATAATCGGCACTGTACTGGTTGACATCGGCCTGGTCGCCGATTTCCTTATCTATCATGTCGCGAACACGAAGCAGGAACTCCTGCTCGTAGCGGCGCGCCTTGCGGTGGGCGATGGAGCGGAGGGTGGCACGAAGCACGCGCACGGCCTGTTCCAGCTCCTGCTGCTCACGCTTCCTCTCCTTTTGGTTCATAGTTGCTCAATTTTTTGGTTCACGTAATCAATCTGGTCGGTAAGGTAATCGTACATGCGCTTGCACCATTCATCGGGTGGTAGGCCGTACAAGCTTTCGGCGTGGCGTTTAGCCTCGGTAAGCGTGAGTAATTGGGACCTGTGACAAGCGACACGGCCTATCTCGGCGATGTCTTTTCTGGTAAATCCTCCGAGTCTGTGGATGAGATGTGTTTTCAGTTTGTCTTTCATGATTTTTTTATTGTGTTTATATTAGGCCCAATGGGCATTGTGGGCGTAGTGGGCATTGCCAGCAAGCCGAGCGACTGGTCGTGTCGGCATCCGCGGAGCCATGACTTGAGTTTGATGCGGCCTTTGGTGTCGCCATACTTGATGTTGGCTTCGCGCCACTCTACATAGTCGTCGTAGCTGACGCCGTGTTTGAGAATGAGCACCATTTCTTCGGGCGTGAGGAAGTCGGTGTCGCCGAAGTCGCAGATGCCTCCTACCTCGTCGGCTACCCAGTAGGGTGAGCGGGAGCTCTCGAAGAGCTGGTCGTTGACAAGGTTGACCAAATCGCGACAGGCCGTATCGAAATTGGCGAGAGCACGGCCTATCTCTACGTTTTTGTCTTTTTCCATTGTTTTTTTTGTTTTATGGGTTACTCAAATTCATATACTATATGCGGCGTGGTGTTGCCAAAACAGTACGGACATCAGAACAGCGTGAGCTGCGCTTGCTCCAACTTGATGCGCTTGCAAGCCTTGTAGTAATACTCCTTGTTAAGTTCAAAACCAATGAAGTTGCGTTTCTCGCGGATGGCTGCAATGGCGGAGGTGCCACTACCCATGCAGTTGTCTAATATGGTGTCGCCCTCGTTGGAGTAGGTGCGGATGAGATACTGAATGAGAGCGACGGGCTTTTGGGTAGGGTGCATATCAAGTTCTTTCTCCTTATCGAAATGCAACACCGATATAGGATATTTCTCAGTAGTCATTTCCTTTGAATAAGTCTCGATATTGTAGCTGCCATAACAAGCGTTGCCTTTTTGCTTGCCGTACTTGTGTCCTCTTGAATGAGAAGGAAAACCTTGGCGCATTTGTGGATTGAATGTAGGCAGGGCACGATAGAATACGGCAATGTCTTCGTGGCTTCGCATAGGCATACGCTTCGCATTGAGAAAGCCTGTAGGTCTATCCTTCTGCCAAATCAGATTATACCTCCAAGTCTTAGGCTCTGCCATCATCAACTGTGCCGTGAACATTCCCTGACAGAATAGAATGACGGGAGCGTTAGGCTTTGCAATGCGCCAATACTCCTTGAATAGCGGCTCCATCGGAATGATGTTGTCCCATTGTGCTTTTTCGTTGCCTTTGTTCAATACTTCATACGGCAAATCACACACAATGCAATCCACGCTTCCGTCGGGAATCCTCTTCATTCCTTCGAGGCAGTCTTCATTATATATCTTATTCAGTTCAATCATTCGTCTTAGAATCCGTGTTGTTGTCAATTCCTAAAATCATTCCTCACCACCCACACGCTCAGTCCTATGTTGAGCAGGAGCATGAGGATGATGATGCCCCAATATTGCTTGTCGCTCAGTTCTACCGAGAGATACTTGAAGTCGGCGAAGTTCTTGCGCTTCCATTCATTCTGCACGATAGGTTCTATGTAGGCGGCAAAGGCGCAGAGGTCGAGGCGGTGCGACATAAACCAGTCGCGGCTCTTTACCGAAAGCACCGGCGAGTCACACCAAGAGAAGGCATCGCTCCACACCACGCGGTTACGGTTGTCAAGACCTACGCACACCACAAGCTCGTTCTTATTGCCACCCTGCCAGTAGGAGCGTTGGCGGTCGGCAATGGATAGCGGCTTGTTGCGATAGAAGAGCAGATAGAGGCGAAACTCCTTCTTCGGGCCGTACTGGGCATTGAGCACACGGATGGCTCGCTCCTGACGGGCAGAAAACTTGGCTCCGATGATAGGGCATTGGTCGCGCAGATGAATGTCGGGATAGTCGTAAAGTCCGATGCGCCGAGCCTCCTTCTTGCTGATGTCCTCAAACTTGAACACCGAGTGCGAAGCCTTCACCTTGTTCTCGTATTCATGACTGTGGGTCACGGTGTAGAGCTGGGCGATCTGTCCGTTCCACTGATATTCGTAGGCATCGCCATCACGGGTGTAATAGTTGCGGTGCATATCCACAAACACCGACGGAGCCTGTAAGCGGTCTTTCATTGCCGAAAACTCCTCATTGGAACACTCTCGCTCACGTCCCGAATGGTCGTAATAGGTCCAATATTCGGGGTGGTTCTCCGTTTCATAGTAGGTCCGAGTGTGAGAATTTCCCTTTGAGTCGGTGTATGTCTCGGTACGCATCACTTGCTCGTTCCACGGCTCATAATAGCGTATCTTCGTGACGTAGCTGCCCAAGTATTCGGTGTCGCTCGACTCTACGCGCTCAAACGCCCATATCATCGCTGCGCCCACAAGGAGCGAGGGGATGATAAGCACGGCGTGCTCCCACCATGTAGTCTGCTTGCGGAAGAACAGCAGCAGCACAGCCGACACGAAAAAGGGGATAAGGAAAACGAGTAGTTCCATAAGCCTTTACTGTCTCTTGCCGAACAAGTCAACGTCGTTGTCTTCGCCTTCCGTCATCACTTCCTTGGATCGCGACGAAGAGATAACCTTATACTCGATAGGCATGGTGTTAGACACAAACCATCGGGCAGGGTAGGTGCGAGTGAGTGTTTCGTGTTCACGGATGATGTCGAGCATACGTTCCTGCGAGGTCTGAAACTCGGTGCGCTGTATCTCGATGGCTTGCATAAGGTCGCGGTAGAGCGATACATCAAAGTTGGGGTTGCTCTCCTTAATCCACTTCATCATCGTGCCCTGGTCGTTCTGATAGCGTCCGGCAATGAGCTGCGGATAAATCTTCTCGAAGGTCTGCTTATACTCGTCCGTAACCTGCGCCTTCTGCTGAATGATTTTCCACATCTTATCGTGAACGCCCTCAATCTTTCCGCGCTGTGCCTCTGCCTGTTGGCGCAGCGCAATCTCGCGGTTGTTGTAACTGAAGTAGATAGCTACCAATGAGCCGATAACGATGGCAATCACAAGCAGTATGGATGCCGTAATGATGTTCTTTGTTTTCATTGTTTCTATTGTTTAGCTGTTAAAATGTTTTTATATTGAGTGCCGTAAAACCCACAGGTCTTTAGCCTGTGGGATGTAAGGCACTATCCTTGTTGTCTAATTATAATTCTCTTTCATGCCATAAATATACGAAAGATTTTGGTTGTTTACAAAATATTTAGTAGCTTTGTAAGCGGTATGAGAAAGATAAACAGAGCATACAAGTTCAGACTGTACCCTAACAAGGAGCAATCCGAGTTGCTGGCAAGGCACTTCGGATGCGCTCGTTTCGTGTACAATTACTTTCTCAATCAACGCAAAGAGCAATATAGGCTTACAGGCAAGAGCAATAACTATCATGCGCAAGCAAAGACTCTCACTGCCTTGAAGAAGCAGGAAGCGACAGCGTGGCTCAAAGAAGTAAATTCCCAAACCTTGCAGTTTGCTATCCGTAGTCTCGAAGTAGCCTATACCAATTTCTTTCAGAAGCGTGCAAAGTTCCCTAACTTCAAATCCAAGCACTCTAAGAATAGCTTTACCGTTCCACAATTTGCCCATATCGCCGACAATAGGCTTTTTATCCCCAAGTTCAAAGAGGGTATCAAGTGCCGCGTACATCGTGAGATAAAAGGCAAAATCGGTAAGGTAACTATTTCCAAGACGCCAAGTGGCAAGTATTTCGTTTCCGTATTCACGGAAGAGGAATATACTACACCGCTCGCAAAGACCAACAAGTCTATTGGCGTGGATATGGGCTTGAAGGACTTGCTTATCACTTCCGAGGGAGAAACTTTTAAGAATAAACGATATACAAGAAGATACGAGCGCAAACTTGCTAAAGCACAACAGCATCTTTCCCGTAAGAAGAAAGGCAGCAGAGGGTTTGAAAACCAAAGGCTCAAAGTTGCCAGACTTCACGAAAAGATTACCAACAGTCGTGCAGACTATCTGCATAAGTGCTCCATTTCCCTTGTTAGAAGATATGATACCATCTGCATCGAGGATTTGAATGTGAAGGGTATGGAGAGAAACCATCACCTTGCCAAATCCATTACTGACGCAAGCTGGGGCAGCTTCGTTTCCATGCTTACCTATAAGGCAGAATGGAATGGCAAAAAGGTTGTGAAAATAGGCAGATACTTCCCTTCCTCGCAGACTTGTAGTGTCTGTGGATATGTCAACAAACAGACTAAGGATTTGTCTGTCCGTGAGTGGGAGTGTCCTATTTGCCATACTCATCATAACCGTGATATAAATGCCGCTATCAATATTCTTCGTTTCGGATTAAACCATATATCGGCAGGAACTGTCGATTACACGGGTGGAGAGGAAGTAAGAGCCAATCTTTTGAAAGGCCGTTCCTCTGTGAAGCCTGAAGCCCATGAGTCTTTAGCTCATGGGTAGTTCACTCTTTAGTATCTGACCAAAACCAGTCATCGGCAAATATATCCTCCCAAGTAGGGATGTAGTAAGTGGCGATATTCTGACGGTCGTCATTGTCGAGCGACACTTGCAACACTTGATTGCGATAATGTATCATTCCGTCGCCGAGGTCAAGAAGCAACTTTTTCGCTTCATCGTTCAGACTCGTCATCTTCGGTATAATGTCGCGAGAAATGTCTGCCGGTATCTGGAGCGTAATAAACTTCTTGCCATTCCACAACGAACGTGTGTAGTTATGGCCTTGCTGTAAGCCTTCGATTACTTCTGTAAATTTCATAGTTATATTGTGTTTTGATTGTTCTTGATGTTCTTCTTTGTAATGGTCGGGATATGTAGGCTTGTCGGCAAGCATCTCGTGGCGACAACCCATTATCCACGACTCAAGATTGATAAATCCCTTGCGCTCGATGTTGTTGATATTAGCATCGCGCCACTCGGCATACTCATACTATTCGGACGGTCGGGGTGTTGGTTAAAAATCCACTTTCCGGCCTTTGGCGAGGTCGTCGAGGTCATGCCTAAGGCGTTCTCGGAACGCCTCCTCGCTATCGTCGCCACTCAGCAGATAGTCGGCGCGCTGGACGTAGATGGCCGCCTTGCGCAGGTAGCGGACGGCACGTTTGAGTTCCTGGAGCGTGAGGAAGCGATAACCGAAGCAGTTGGGCATGGTGTGGTGGTGGTTGATGGCATACTCGGTTGGCTCATCGTCGTCTCCGAAACTGTCGTGAATGAGGTCTTGCACATCACTCTCGTCGAGCTCGTGGCCGTAGAGGTAATCCTCGATGCGGTCGGCGATGTCGTCGATTCGGGACTGCGCGTAATCGAAGTAGCCGCCGCTCATAGCTCGCCTCCTTTCAGCCCGAGTTCGCGTGCGATAGCGAAGAAGAGGAAGAGCTTGCCGGGCGAGACGTTGGTAGGACGGCTCTCGCACGAGACCTTGCCGTCGGCGACTTGGAAGTAAGTGGTTGTGGCAGGGGTGTCGATGTGGTAAATTTGTTGTTTCATTATTTTCTTTGTCAGTCTTGCTTTCCACTCCTTATCGTGGATGGAGCCTACAATCTCTACATCGCCATTGGAATCGTTAACAACAACTCCATATAACGACCATGTGCTTTCGCTTACAGGGTTGGCATACACCACATCGAAGCAGTAACCACGCACACCGTCAACAACATGACCGATAACTTTGCCATTATGGGCGAGGATGTCGCCGTCATATATCTCCTTGCCGTTCTTGTCTTTCAGTCCAGTGTTATTGCCAACAGTCTCTGGGTCAACCTCATACCCACCAACCATTGTACAAGGCTCTAAGCCAGTTGCTGTTACTTTCTGGTTGTGAACCAAGTCACCATATCGCCAAGCATCAGTAAAGATGTCTTTGCCACGAAATTTAATTGTTCTCATATTATCATTTATTCTTTAACACCAAATGGTGTGCCATCGGCAAATGCGTTGTCTTGATAGCTATTTTTTGAAGCCAGCAGGATGGAACTACTATCCTTATCTGCCAAGCCCACATAATAGTCATTAACATAAACGATATTAAAATAACCTTCTTTGCATTTTATCCATCCAAATGGTTGATGTTTTTGCATCTCAGCCCAGCACTCTTTTGCATTAGCAAATGGGCGGTACTTATACTCAGGTTCTAATTTGAGACGGTATTCATACATGTTAACATTGAATGCTGGCGTAGTAGCTTCTGCCCAACGTTCATCACCTAATAATCTGTATAATACTGGTTTCCCTTCTGCAAACGCCTGTATAAGAGGCAGCAGTTCTTTTGCTTGACTACGATTCATTTTTATAATGTATTAATTGATTTGTAACTCCCTTTTTACCCATCCTTGTTCTACACAATAGTCATAAGCCTTTTGTATTGCCTCGGTAGGAGTATTTTCTTCTTTAATAGGAAAAGAATAATTTTCACCATCCGACCAATAAAGATGCCACTTATTACCACAACGACGTAAAAGGGGTGCATACTCTCCTTTGTCTCTAACTTGTATTGTACCTTCGTCAGGGTCGATGTCAAAAGTTGGTAGTGACATGAGCATTTTGTCAATTATATTCTCCATCATTGTTAGTTCTCCAATTCTATGTTGTGTTCTTCAGCAAATTCGTCTTGTGCTTGTTCACAAAAAAAATCCCTCACAAGGTTCACCAAAATGTAGTTGAAAATCACAAAGGATATTGTCCCTGCAATATTCACAAATTTCTTCTGTGTGCTTATCAAATAATTTTGCTCGCGTCATTTACTTTCCTCTTTTTTCTTTCTCCAATTCTTTTTGACCGTTTGTTTACTGCTTATTGAACTTCTTGTAATTGTACTTGCTTATTAGCATTGCCGCCTTTTTGATTCGATGGTCTATCCTTGTTTGGGTTACCAAGGTATCAACCAACCTGTCATACCAATAAGGAGCAAGGCGGTCTGTCCTCGTGTTCATTATTTTCTTTGCCAGTCTGATTTTCATGCGTTTTTGTTGTTTAAGTAATCCTTTATCGTGAGGCGTAGGTGTTTTGCCTCGTCTCGCAAGAGCCTGTTTTCTTCTTCGAGCTGTGCTATGCGGTGGAGGTATGACAATTCGCTAATCTTGTCCATCGTCGCCTCCTGTGCGCAGGTCTTTGACGAGCAGGGCGCAATAACGTCCGAACTGTGTGACGTTGTAGCCTTGCCGGAGATACCATTCAAGCGTCCATCGTTGGGCTTCCTGTTCGTGCCATTCGAGGGCCACGACGCGGCAGTGGCTGTCACGGGCTTCCTGTTCGGCATGTTTTAGGAGGGTCTTGCCGATGCCGCGCTTGCGGCAGGGCTGGTCAACGTAGAGGGCGTAGATGAGGGCGTCGGCACGGTATTTGTCTTTTAGCTCCTGGCACTTGAACACATCTACCTGCACGGAGGCATTGTAGATGTCGTCGGTGATAAGGATGCGGTCGCTCCAGTACCATTTTTGATGTTGTATCATGTTATTTCTTTTATTTCTCGTATCCGATTAAGTTGAATGCCGAGTTTTTCCCGTTCATAAAGCTTGGCTCGAGGAAACCCAGAAGTCTTTAGCTTCTGGGTAGTTCACCCTAACACATTTTTAATTTTATTGTCAACAAACTCGTCTGAGGATAATTTCTCTATAGTTTCTTTCATATTAAAAGGAGGAAGTTCTGGATGTTCAGTGGTAATCTTCGCACAGAACATATCCATGATAGCTTTACAGAATGGTTGCTTTTCCATGTCGGCTATTATAGCTTTATGTTGTTTATAAGCCTCCCTTAATTCACCATTGTCACGGAAGTATCGTAGTACTTCCGTTAATGCAACAACGAACGTTTTGTCGTGCATTGGATTGCTCTTAATATCTTCTAACTTACTCATTAGAAGAAGTAAGGCTGAATGTAATTGTTCTTTATCCATACTGTTTTAGTCATTTTTTCACCATCTCTCGTTAACAGGGGAGAGGGTGGTTAGTTATTCTGTTACTTCCTCGTAGGTCTTAGTGAAAATGTCAGGCTTACAAGGATAGAACTCTCCGTTTACACCTTTGATGATATAATCTCCAACTGAGGCTTTCATTGTACCTTCAAGAGTTTCAATCTTTATATAAGGATTGTCTTTATCCTCATAGTTAACCCTTGTAGTCTCTTGCCCTACAAACTCATGAATAGCCAATATACAATCTGCATTATCTTCAAACTGAATGGCTTCAATGGTGACAGGCTTCTTTCTGTACTTCTTAATCATATTACTACTTTTTTATCCTTTACAGGATGGTTAATAAATTACAACACAATCATCAAATGCTGATACACTATTAACATTCATGGGTTGCCCATTTTCTTGTGTACCATGAGAATATGGGAAGTTGACTTCCATAGTCTTATCCTCAATCTTTGATAATTCATTAATCAATTCTTCTACTGTCATATTCTATCTATTTATGCACAAAGGCGGTTAATTGCTATTTTCATATTTTTCACAGCCCATATCATCTCCAATGTAAGCTCTCTACCTATGAGTTTCTTAATAGAACTTTTTGGGTTGTTCGATTGTCATAACACCTCTTTTTCAAATTCACTTTTCGGAACTCTGTAAGACGTACTATGCCATTCATTTTCATCATCTTTCCCTATAGCATATTTGGAAAGCATATTTCTCAATGCTTTATAAGCTAAAGTGTTGTGACGAATCTGAATACGTATAAAGTTCTCATTATCGCACATTGTAAGTGGTGATTGATTATTCATATACACCTTACCTTTCTTGCCAAGGTTACTTCCGTTGTAACGTTGGTAGAAATATCCACTAACCTTATGCTTGATTCTGTAAGGTTTAACCATAACTATTCTTATTTAAGTTCTACAGGCTCATCGTCCCAAGACAGTTCTCTCCCGATAAGCTTGAAGATGCTTCCATTAGGCAGCTCAACCGAATATCCTCGGTAGTAAGCATAGCCTGTATCATCTTCACGCTCGTCATGTTGAGGATACCACTTATTGTAATCTTCTCCAGCGTATGTGCCCCACACGTGGTCTTTATCTTTTTGTGTATTTCCTCTGAACGGGCTTACATTGAAAATCTTTTCTGTACCATCTTTATCTACTGCCAACCATGTTCTTTCCATAATTATTCCTCCTTTCCGTCACAAGTGTTCTTCAGTCGCTCTTGGAGGCACTTGATGATTATCCGCTGGTCCTCGTTGTCCTTGCATACTTCCTTGTATGCCTTGATGAGGTCGTCGATTACGCTTTGCTTGCCTATCCTGTAGTATAAGAACCAGGCAAGGACGATGTTGATTACTGTTAAGATGATTAATGTTGTCATAATTTATTTGTTTTTGTTTCCTCTCCCTGTTGCCAAGGAGAGGGGGGGTAGTTACTTCTCATAGATTATTTCCAATCCATAAGCTACAGCGGCATCGTGCTCAATCTTACAACCACGTGCCTTTTCCCAACCTTTGCAGAAATAAGCAGCGTGACACAAGCTCATATTCTCACATCTGTCACATACCACAGAATACATAGTAACTGGCTTAATCATTTCTTACCTCCTTCCTTAGTGTTTATGTAAGCTAATTGGTTGCATATCCATAGGGCTGAAATCATTGCAGGGAAGAGGAGTAGTATTCCAATGGTGCTCTCTTTGCCAACGTCTGCATATCCAAGCAAGGTATTATAGAGGATATACGTTAAAGTCAGGTATGTAAAGAAAAATAGTATGGCTTTTACTTTCATTGCTTATCTTATTTTAGATTAAATTGCTTTGATAAAAAAGGATCATTCTTTATCAAGTTGATAATTTCTTCTTCTGAATGAATACCCTTCCAGAACAGTTCGGTATGATCACCAACCCTATCTTCGTCTACAGAGAACGGAACACCATAATTTGTATAAATCTCTCCGTGATGTTTAATAAGGTGGCGACCGGGATTCTTTTGAATATTATTTATCCAAGTTCCATTATCGCATTCCCACCATATCTTATACTCTTCCCTTGTCAGCGTTTTGTCAATGCCAATAGGATAATGTCCGGAACACCCATTTGTTCCAAAGTAAATAATCTCTGCCATATTCTCTTCTTTTTACCCTCTCCCTTTTACAAGAGAGGGTGGTAAATTATAATTCAAACTCTTTGATTACTTTAGGTAATTTATCATACCCCATAGCTACATGATGCTTCTTGCAAGCATCAATGGCTTTTTCTTGAGTATCAAAATAACTAACACAGCGATTGAGGTTGGTACATCCATCTTCTTCAATGTATCTAAACTCAGTACCAAATCTGCTTTGTTTACCAACTAATGCTCTAAAGCCTTTTTCATCTTTTGTAATTCTGTATTTCATAATCTATCTATTTTATCCTTTGCAGAGTGGTTAGTTACTCGTCTACAACCTCTCAGTCTTCCGCAAATACATCAGATGAAGAAGGAATCTCAATGCAGCTTCTTAAATAACAGCTGCCAAAGACAAATGTATTATCATAAACGTTTTTATTCATAACTATTCTTCTTTAAGTTCTACAGGCTCATCGTCCCAAGATAATTCCCTTCCAATGAGCTTCTTGATACTACCTTGTGGAATATTAAAGTATTGATAGGGTCTTTCCCATCCATCTTTCCTTGATACCCACTTATCGTTGTATTTATATGGCTTAACTTCATAAATTGTTTCAGAGCCATCTTTATTCTTTGCTACCCATGCCATAACTATATCTTTTTGAGTTTAATCTTTATTGCCCTCAGATGCCTCTCGCCTCCTGCCCAGTAACATGAGCGTCTGAGGTAAAAAGGCTGGCCTTTGAGCCAAGGGAACTTATTATAAAAAGCCTTCCATTTAGCTCTTCCAGCAGTCAAAGAAGGAACCTCAATGCAGCTTCTTAAATAACAGCTGCCAAAGACTAATGTATTATAACAAACGTTTTTATCCATAACTATTTATATTTATGTCCGAAGGCGTTAAACTTCTTATCTCCTTACTGTGGCAAGATGTCATCGACATATAGCCACTTTATGATTCTGCACCTCTTCACATATTCCTTCCACTTTATGAGAGACGTGATATTGTCTATATCAAAGACAATATCGTTGTCATCGTTGAGAAACTATGTCAAAATCCACTTGGAAGATTCCGTTGCTCATTGGCGAGATGCCATAAGCCTTGGGCAGCTTCTTGATTATATCGCCACCGTAAGCGTCCTTGGTGAGCTGGACGAACTCTCGGACGGTGGTCTTGTCGCTAAGCGAGATGCCCCTGCTATTCGCGAACGACTCCCTGCCCATGCGGCAACTGCCCGTGAGCACATGATGGTAAACGAATAGGTCTTGATTGCTGTACTTCGTGTCGTAAGAGGGGAACTTTCGTTTGAACGCCCGTATTCTTTCTTCCTCGGTGCTGTCGTCGTAGAGCTTCTCTTGAAGGGACGAGAAAGCTTCACGCAATGTTTTCCCGTGAGCGAAGTGATTATTATCCTTGGCAATATAGCACGGCACCAACTTCGTGTTATGTTCAAGGATGAAGCCTTGCGCTACATTGCCATGAATGGAGGTTATAATGGTTCTCGTGTTGTCAATCACATACACCGCGTGTCCATTGATTTCTTTCACGCCGCCACAGCCACGGCCATAGCCATAGCCACTACCATTGCCATTGCCATTGCCATAGTCATTGCCATAGCCATAGCCACGGCCACTACCATAGCCATAGCCATTGCCATCGCCACTACCATTGCCACGGCCATAGCCACCGCCATCGAAAACTTCATAGTCGGTATCTTGACGGTCATCGTAGTCTTCGTTGTAGCCATCCGCCGACAGAAAAGACTTAACTTGTTTTATCGTTAATACTCCCATACCTCGATTTTTTCGAGATTGTCAATAGCCTTGTCCGTGCAAGGAATTATCTGACAACAGCGGTTAAGCACCATGGAAGCCACCACGGGGCTGACATGGCCGTCTTTGATGCCATCGTTGGCGATTTGAGAGAGGCAAGATGCGCCCTTCCACATCCAGATGTTGCGCACGTTCTCCACGCGCACGATGTCGTTATTGACCTCTGTGACGGTCCCGAAATACACACCTGCATCAGAGCTTCGTACGATGCACTTTTTGTTGAGAATGTCTTGATACATGATTGTTGTTGTTTTGTGAGTTGATTATGTTGATTGTAATTTTTTTAGGCTCAATGGGCGTTGGGGGCACACTGGGCAGGTGGGGGTTATATCTCGTTAAGCTCGGAGTCGGTGAGCTTGCGGATGGCTTTCTTGGCGCAACCCTTGGTGCGGAAGATGTCGTCGGCGAAGTCGTTGACGGTGGCGACACGGCTGTTGATGAGTGTCTTGCCACGGACGAGGCGTTCGGCCCATTGATTGAATGACATCTTTATGTTCTCAAACTCATCGTCGGTGAACTCCACACGCGCGAGCTCTGGAAAGAAGTCCTTGTGCGCGCTGCCCCAAAGCTTCTCCACTGCTGTGAGGTCGAAAGCGCGGAAAAGGCTTTGCCATTCGGATAGCCGGCCTCCCCATTGCCTCGCCACGGCCTTAATAGCGTCGGCGTGGCACTCGGTGGCCACGTTGAGCGACATGAACGCTCCCATGCTCCACGCCGCGGCCTCGGCGTTTCGGATGCCGTTCTTCTCGTAAGCAAGGCGGAGTTTGTTGACAAGGCAGGTGAGGAATGACTTATTTTCTTGATACGTCTTGAATCCGAAGGATGCCCAGAAGTCGTAGTACTGTTCATCAGTCATGTCCTTAGCGTAGAAGCTACGTGTCTCCTCGGTCATGTCGGCGACGTGGAAGAAGCGGTTGGAGGAGGTGTAGATAAGGTTGCGCTGGTAGTTTTTGAATGCCTTGAACACTCGTTGGTAGCCATAGCCAGCGGTATCGCCTCCCTTTACCTGCTGACGGAAGCGAGGCAGGGGTTTTAGATATTCGTAAGCGTCGAGGCACGCCATCCACGCCGCGTTGTTGGCGCAACCGTCGATGAGCTTGACAAGGGAGGAAGCTTGCACGACGGCTTGCAGCCACTTGTCGTATTCGTCCTCGGTGGGTTGAGGGGCTGTCAACCGGATGTGAGAGGTGGGTCTTGTGTTGATGTTTTGCTGTTGCTGTGTCATAGTGTTTTGTTGTTGGAAGTTGTTACTTTACGCTTTTACCAAGCTTATCTTCATTACCCTCGTAGGGAATGACCTCATTATCATTACCCACATATCCACTAACAAGATAATGTTTGCCGGTAGCATCATCATAATGGCTATAGACGTCGGCAGCCCATATTTCATAGCCATATTGATGGTCGAATGCGCACAGTACTCTTTGGAAGGGAACAAAGTGCTTATGTTCCTCGGAGACTTTGAAAGTAGACCAGTCTCTGTTCTCTTTAGAAGGGAACAAAACACACTCTCCTTTGGGGTCAAATTTTCCGTCAGGCAAGAAATCCCAGTACCTTGCGTCACTATTACATACAATGCGAAAATATTTAACATGGTCACTAACCTCTACAAACTCACACTCTCCACAGATAGGAGACCACAGTTTTGTTCCCTTGGGAGCATCTTTTAGTATCTCTACAAGATTCAAATTGTCATCCATAGTTTATTGCTTATACTTGATAATCTATGTTATGTTCCTTGGCAAAGCTGTTAATCTGGTCTTTGACCATTTGCATAACCACGTGACAGTTGGGATGAGCTTTGCCGGTCTTATCATAAAGCCTGAGGTCTAAGATGTGCTGCCACTCTTGGACGGAGTAGGTGTAGATAACCTTGGTGGCAGTGTCTAAGGGAAGAACACCTCTTGCGTCCTCTGGTTTCATGCCTTTGAGAAGAAGGGTCATGTAGGTCTTCTCTGCTTCACATGCCAGATTATAGTAAGATAGGGTATTAACGGCAATGTCATCTACTGGGCTTTTTATCCACCAAGGCCTGCATATCGCCAAGCCACCCCTTGAAGAGCAAAAGCGCGTGCTGCGCTCTGCAATGTTATTTGGTGAGACACGGTTGAGCTCTCTTGATGTACTTATCTGAGTCGTTATGCAGAATGTAAGCCTGTAAAGCTCAAAGAGTCTTGGATGCTTTGCACAGTCCTCTAAAAATTGCTTATTGTCAATGACTGTAACTGTTTCTTTTCCAACTCCACTTTGCATAAACTCTTGAAGATTTGTAGACGCATATCCGCGAAGCACGTCATAGTTCCAGTAACAGGAGTTTGCAATGTGCGTTGCAATTTGGAAAATATCCTCTGTGTGACTAAGATACATACTTGCATGTCTAAGCATTGACAGGTGTCCTCTATTGATAAGGCCTTCCACCAGCTTCTTATCAGCTTCCTGATTAGGCTCTTTGTGCTCATGGCCATAACAGACACGTGCGCATCTTGCTATGTGTGATTCTGGAGTGATGTCTAACTCACTCAGAAGCTCTACTTGCGGTTCTATAAGTTCCATGTATTCTTAACTTTAATATTTCTTTCCGTTCAACATCGGACGTTGCTCGTTATACTTCATCTTCCTCTCAACGAACCACCACAAATCCCTGTCGCTGCCTGTCGTTGTCTCGAAGTTATCTGAAAAGATACAGATGAGGCTACAGATACATAGACCAGTAGCTTCTTGACCAAAAGTATCACTAAGAGCCCACATAAGCTGAAAAAGAACACCAGACAACCCGCATTTTTTTAATTCTTGTAAAAAAACAAAATTAATTTGCAGACGACATGGGGAAATGCTCAACTCATATTCTTTCAACCCTGCAAAGTCCAGTAGGCGGATAACAATATCCGCGATTTCGTCCTCAACGCTGTCTTTAATACGCTTTTTGAAGTTCTCGGCAAATGGAAGTCCATTCGCCTCGTCCTCCTCGAAAGCCTTGGCGTCGGCGTGCAGTCCTTTCCGGTCTGCGTTGATAGCCTCGCCTGCCTCGCTCATTACGAGACCGAGATAGAAAGCGTCGGGGTTAACATCCTCGTGGAAGCCGTGCTCAACGGCCGTCTTGTGCGCCTGTTCTTTCAGCGCGTTTAATTTTTCTGTGTCCATACTTTTTTATCCAAAAATATTATATACAAAATCATCACTCTAAGCGTAATTATTTTTTAAATCTTAACACGAACGCTTTATACGGCAAACCACGAAAGACTCGCGGCGGACATAGCCTAACATCTGTTCGTAAATGGTCATATAATGTACGTAAATGGTCATATAATGTACTTATTAAATCTATCTTCAAAAGACTTGCACGTTTTCGACAAATCGTCCAACTTGTCTATCAAAGCGTTAAAACTCTTCAACGCATCAAAAAAGCAAACGTCCTCTTTTGGCAAGATAAGCTTATCTAAATCCTTAGAATGCTGCAAAACTTCACGCAACATATCATCAGCTTTGTATATAACAGTATTCAAGGCTTCTAAATCGAACAAATTCATACAAATCGCTTAACCGTGCTGCGTAGGGCTTAGTGATTTTTTCCTTGTTTCTGCCCTATGTTTTGCGTCATATCTGTTATGACAACGCTGGCACAAAGCTCTTAGATTTTCTGGACGGCAATCTTCTGGAGTATGGTTCAGATGGGCTATCGTAAGAACAACCTTAATCATCTTTCCATGTTCGTTTTCCACCATCGAATGGTTCTCACGTCCGCAGAACTCACAGCGATTATTGGCACGCTGCAAAATCTGCATACGTATCTCTTTCCAATTCTTAGGATATCTATCCTTATTCTCTCTCTTAATTGGCATAGTCGTATTTTTTTTTTACACTCCGAACTCAAATTCCTCCATGCTCTGGTATTTCTTTCTGCGCTTCTTCTTGGGCTTGTCATGCACACTCCATTTACGTTGCGATAGGAAACAGGGACACCCGTCCCAAGGGATTTGTTCTAAAGCCATCCCGAAATACACACTCTTTTGACAATGACACTCACTATTATAGGCATCGACGCAAAAGTCGCACTTAGGCTGACAATCATTCATAGCTCGTTATCCTCGAATAGTTCTTGTTGATGTTATACACCTCCATGATGCTGTCTGTGTGCATCTTTAATATATCATACTGCCACATGGAAGTGGTGAGCTTGGCCTTCATAGAGATATAGTTTACGCTGTTTGTCGCAAGGAGCAACCCCGCGAACACGAGCAGCGTCACCATCGGCTTCTTCCTGATAACCTCAGAAAGCCATTGGAACGCGAACCTCGCACTGTTGACCACGAGCAGCACAACTACCCAGAGCAAACGAGACATGCCGAGGACTGTGCCTTTGAATGCCTTACTTGCGAAGGCAAAGATGTCACGGTATGTGCTATAAAATATTTTCATAATCAGATTTATTTGTTGTGAAAACTTCTCTGTCACCGACGCTCTTGTCTATAAACGACTGCCAGCTCATAGTTACTTTCCTTCTTGCTCGAACACGTCAAGTATTTTTGTCTCTGTTACGGAAACAAACTCATAGTCAATCGTGGTTCCGTTCATTACCTCCTCAGTGTTCTTCCGAGCCTGTTCAAGAGAGCCTGCCTGCACGAGGTAGGTGACTTTTGACTTCTTCTCTTTCTGAGTTCTCTCATCGACCGTGATGAAATCGAGCTTCACGCGATAATACTTGTCGTCTGTTTCGTTGTCAGAGAAGAAAATCTCAGAATAAGGCGCCGGGTTGATATTCTTAACCTCGAAATCGCCGTTTATGAAGTGTCTCATCTCTCTGGTGATGCTTTCCTCAGCCTCACCGAAAGTGATAGCGTCTACGACATAGACCTCGCTGACTTTCTTTGTCTCCTCGCTCTCCATAGTCTTGTCGTAACGGACTATGGTCTCGAACCATCTTTTATATACACTTCTCATTGTCAAAATTTTTTTAATGCGTTATAGAATGTGTTTTTGTCTACTCTGTTGTTTTCGAGGAAAATCTTGAATATTACATCGAGAACAGCCTCGTACAGTTTGTCGAACTCTGCCTCGCTCATCTTGTCAAAGGCTATGCTCCTGGGCTTCTGTATCCATTCCTTGCGTGTCACGGAATAGAACATCTCGTAGTACCCGGCAGCGACCTCAAGCGTGTATCTGAACCCGTCTATGGAGTTATGGAAGAAGTCTCGCTGCTTCTCTGTCAAGAAGCCGTAGGCGGTGTTAATCATCGAAAAGAACTTTCTGTGGAATTTATAGTTCCTCAGAACCTTCACGCTAACCTCTACCGCCTCTCCTTTCTTTATTTTCAGTGCTTTCTCCATATCCCCGTCGGTAGCGGGGATAAAGGAAAAGTCAGCACGACGGATTAAGTTGAGCTTCATGGCAAGAATATCTTTGCTCCACATCAAGCCCTCCCATCTTGCGAAGCATTACTTGGTTTGTTTTCATCTTCCACTATTTAACTATTTCAAAGCCGTGAGCAATAAGTTCACTCACGGCTCGTCTGACTTTATCACTAAAAGGGAAGCTCCTCTTTTTGCTGCACAGACTGAGGTGAAGCCTGGGACTGCGCTGCCTGTTGCGCAGGTTGCTGAGTAGCGGGCTGCGCTTGCTGAACGCCTCCTTGTGTAGGGCTGACGCAGTGAAGCCCGTCACGCCAAATAGAGAAACTATTGAACATCTTTCGTGTTCCGTCCTTGGCAGTGTAAGATCGAGCCTCGCAATCAAAGTCAACGCTCACCTGCTGACCCACCTGCAAGTTGCCAATGATTTTGTCATCCATCGTCGGGAGAAGAATAGACAGCGGGTAACGTCCTTCTTGGTACGTGACCGCGAACTCCTGCTTCTTCCATGCTGTCCCTCTCTGTGACGTACCCGACTGAATCGGGCCTACGTATGAAATTTTACCTTCAATGTGCATTGTGTTATTGTTTTATGTTATTGTTGTTATTGTCAGTCTGACGAATCTACCTTCCATTTGATGATTGAGTCGTCGGTCTCAATCTGATACCACGTCACGCAACTTTGCCCGTCGTGCCCGACCTCCTCAATCTTGAACCCTTTTTCCTTGGCTTCCTTAATAATGTCCGGAGTGTCAAGCCATCCGTTTTTCCACCCAAGGTCAATAATCTTCTTCATAGTTTATCTTTGTTTAGATATTTTAGCAAATCCTTGCCCTTGCACCATTCCAATAAGTCATGGATAAGGTCAAGGTTGTCCTGACGCATCCTTGCGTATCTCTGGCACCATATAGGCGGCTCGTACCGTGTAAGGCTCAGCCCTCTCACATCGTATCCGTTCTTGTCCTTGTCATACCCGTTAAAATGGAAGAGGTCGAAGTAGAACCAGTCGAGGCCGAACATATCAAGGTAGAACCTCCACTGACAAGAGTGGGTGTAGTCCTCGTCCTTGATACGTCCGTACTTCGTCTTGATGTCCCTTATATCAAGTCCGTCAATCATATCAGCGCACCCTGTCACCACAGCCTCTCCGTAGTTCTTGAATGTCCTTATCTCGTGCGATGCGTGCGGGTGCTCGTTGCGGTATCTCATTGCCACCTTACACTGATTGACATCGAGCTTCACCTTGTACCCGTCAATGTCAAACTCCCTGCCTTCGGGTACGTCGACCTCAATCTCCTTGTTGCGGAACGTGGTTTTCTTCTTCCCGGCAGGAATCTTGATACATTTTGGAGCTCCCGTTTCTACGATAGAGTGGAACGCCGTGCCGATACGTGTGTATTCTGAGCCCTTGAACTCTCCCGTGACATTAGAGATGACATCTTCCTCAGAAGCGCACACATCAAATCCGTCTCCGTCGATGTATATCACCTCGCTGTCACGGAAGCGTCTGAAAGCCTCAAGCAGGGTTACTCTTATCAGCGGCTTTTCCATCGGCTGTGTCCTTTTTTGGCTGAGCGTTTTTCTTCGCTGCATCCTTTGGCTTCCCATCTACGTTCTTGCCAACGAAAGCCTTAGCCTCGGCACTGAACTCAAAGCCTTTCTTAGCAAGCTCTGCCTTGGCGAGCGTGAAGAACGGTACTTGGAAGTTCTTGGCGAGCGTCTTGGTGAGCTTCAGCATCTCGTTGGCCTCGTCAACGCTGCTTACCGCATGGAGCTTGTCGATAGCCTTGAAGTAAGCCTCGTTATTCTCGCTGTGGCCAACGATTGCCGCCTTGGTCTGTGCGATGATGACCTGCATACAGGTGTTGAACTCTTCCGGCTGTGTCGTCGCGTCGGGTATTTCAACCGTTCCGAGACCCGCCGTGTCCTTGGTAACGAGTGTTCCGTTTATGCCGAAAGCAATCTTCCGCTTGTTGTCCGTCTGGTCAATGAAGACGTATCCTTCTTGGTCTGCCATTCGGTTAAGCAGGTTCTTCGACGAACCAGTACAATCAGGCTCGTGCGTCACTACATCGTCACCGCCCTGCTTGTCGTGGCAGATGAAGATGAGGTCAGCACCGAAGGAACGAATCTTGGAAATGAACTGCTTGAACATGTCTGCGATGGCTCCGAAGTGCTTCATTTGATTACGTGCGAGGCGACCGTCGAGACGCTGCGTGTAGTCCCACAGATAGTCATCGAGCATTGCCTTGGCGGTGTCCACGATGATTGTCTTGTAACCTTTCAAGTCCTCGATGGAGCTCTGAATGTCCTCCCAGCTTGAAGCGGTGAGCGTGTCGACGCGTTTGATGGCTCGGTCGTAGCCTCTGTCAGTGTCTATCAGCACGGGGTTGTCGGCTGTGACAGCCACTGATGTTTTACCACTACTCGGCACTCCGTAGAGTACCATCACGATGTTTCGCTCCGGGATAGGAGCGTTCTTCTTAATAATTGGCATAATACTATTATATATTATTAGTTGTGCATGCTGTATATTACCTACTTTTTGGGTATGTCTACACCCTGCCATACATAGAGTACCATACGTTTGTGCTGTATGTTACCTGCTTTTTGGGTATATCTACACCAGCTGTATGTCACCTGCATTCTTAGTGTACATACATCTCTGAAGATGGTTCTATCAATTGGAAAGGGCTGTATGTCACCTGCATTCTTAGTGTACATACATCAACACTCGGCTTTCCTCCACTTCGTCTTGGGCTGTATGTCACCTGCATTCTTAGTGTACATACATCCTTGTCTGCGTAAATATAACACTTCCAACGTTTTAGGCAACTTATTGAGTGAAAAAATCCTCAACTTAAGGACGTACAGCCGCCCCGAATATCGTTTATTTGTTTTTGCTCACTATCTCTTCAGCTGCTTGATACAGCTTCTTCACGTCCTCATTTCGTCTGTACTCGAATTTGTCGGACTCCAATTGAAGCCGCATCTGGTTGTTCATCTGCCGGAGCGTCTTGTTCGCCTCCCTGCATCTGTCAAGCTCAATATTGTTAGCGTCGTTACGCTCCAATAAATCTGCCATGTAGCCTAACATGGACTTCCCTTTGATTGTTACCGTCTCCATATATTTTCAGTTTACAATATTCCGCAACTACCTTCATCGTTATGATAGTATGTGCTTGCTATCACATGAAGTATTTTCCTACACTCATCAGTATCAGCTTGTTTTTGCAGCTCATAGACCTTGAAGTAGTCTTGGTTGCAGTGTTTGGCCTCAAAGATTAGGTTTCTGTCTTTCTCTGTCATTGTTATGAGGCTATGTACATTATAGCAGACACCACTATCAGTAGCGTGCAAACGAATACAAAAGCTCCAAGCAGTGATTGGATCAACACTATTGCAATGTGTTTACCTGTGTTCATAGGCTAATTATTAATTAAACATTCGACTGGCTCTGTGTTCTTCCTGCGGGCTTGCCACCGCCATCGGCCACATTACGTCTACGTCTCTCGGAAGCCTTGTCAGTGCTCTTTGCGTCCGCACCATGCGGTTTCTCCACCTCACCGCAAGGCTTCCCTATCAGGGCTTTCCCCTGTTCGTCTGTCCCATGATGTCAAAGAACGTGTGCAGGGCGCCAGTCTGCTCACTCCCCGAGGGGAGACCCGTTCGCGATGTGTTGGTTTTTAACGTGAGAGCTGTCGGAATCGAACCGGCATTTCCAGTTTAGGAAACTGACGCTCTATCCGTTGAGCCAAGCTCTCTTTGCAGCTCACCTCCTTAGAAGCTTTATGATGTCACTCTTGAAGAACCTCAGAGACTTCCCAAACTTAGAATGAGGGATTTCGTCAATCCGATTGTAAACGGATTGTTTGCTAATTCCAAGGATGTTGGCAACATCGTCTATGCCGACAACCTCCGTCTCAACCAGTCCCTCACGCTTTTGTATCCTGAAAAGCTCCTCGGCGATGAGCCTTGCGTCGTTGCGTGTCATCCCTTGACAGCTTTAATGACAAGCGGGAAACCTTCCCCGTCTGCCTTGCCTTCCATGCACGCATAGCGCTTTATTCCTTTAACTGGTTTCAGCGTAGGAAGCTGATACGCAATACTTTTAGCCGAATGCCTCGCCGCTCCTGTCCTAAAGACAAACTCTTTCTCCTGCCCAGCCTTGATTTGCAGGATGTCGTTGTAAGTAATCTTGTCAATCATTTATTTGCTTGTTTATTTATATAATTTAACTTCAAAAACTTGGCGGTACGGAGCGGAAACACTATCTTTGCGATGGTAATAGTTTAGAGATACGGTGTTGAATCGCATCCGAGACCACCTTGTTTTGTGTTGTTTTCAAACAACGATGCAAAGATAATAATAAACAAGCATATAAACAAGCATCTCGGTTGCTTTTTACACGTATTTAACATTAAAAACAACCACTATGAGAAAGAGTAAAATAGACAAGGCAGGGCTTCCGAGTAGTAATCTCGCTGTTTATCAGCTTGTTAACAAAGAAAGCGGCGGAATAATAAAAGATTTCGCATCGAAGCTGAATGTTCCACCTCAGACAATCCAACGCTTGTTCAAGATTGACAAGAGGACTGGGAGATACCCGGTTATAACTTCGGAGATGAAAAACAAGATAGCCAAAGCTTATGGCCTTCAAGGTGACTGGTGCGAGTCCATGTCAGAGAAAATAGAGGAAAGTAGAGAATGGCGTAGTGAAAAGGAATCTTCCGATGCTATCCCTGCAAAAAGTATGCAGAGGCCAAGGATGCTCAACTATACTATGGCGGGGCGTCTGTCAGAGGAACTGGCAGAAACAAAAGAGTATGCTCCTATAAACCCTCTTATACCCGACTGTGACTGCACAATTATAATAAGAGGTGACAGCATGGAGCCTACATACCGGAGCGGTGATGAGATAGCTCTTAGGGATGTTACCAAGACAGGGTTCATTCAATGGGGTGCCCCTCACTTAATGGACACGACTCAAGGGATTGTCTTGAAAAGGCTGTACGAAGACCCTAAAGGTATTAAATGTGTATCTGATAACAAGATGTACGAGCCTTTTGTAGTACCCAAGAGTGAGGTGTGTCGCATCTATAGGGTGGTAGGGTTTGCCCGCATACAAGGATAAAGCGATACAAAGGTGATACAGGACGAAAATACAAGGATATAAGCATTTGAAAAGCAATAAGTTATACACATAGATATGACCCCAAGCGGATCACTCATAGGGTCTCTAACAAAGGGACCCTATTTTGTTATATATCAATAAGTTACAAATTCCATACATACAATAATCATATATATTATGTATCACAAATCAACGGGAAAACTACTGTTATTTACCGTATTTTACCGAGAAATGATACTTATGTGATACAAGCGTGTGATACAAATCTAAGAGACCTATGAACAACATATACAAAGAAGCCACGGTGAGGCTCGTGTTTGACAGATACAAGACCGCCTCAAAGACTAAAAAGGGAACGGTGCAGCTCGAAATCACGTTCATGCGGAAGCGGAAGTGGGTAAGCACGGGCGTAAGGCTCTTCAAGGACCAGTGGAACGACAGAAAGCATGTGGTGAACTCCACGAACATGATAGAGTTGAACGACTTTCTCAATAAGACCGTGACGGATATAGAGGCGTGGCTGAGAGACAACTCGCCTTTCTCATGGGAGAAGCTCGAGGCGCATCTGAAAGCTCCGAGGAAGTCAGACAACTTCCGTGATTTTGTCCTTGACACGATAAACGGACGCAACGACATCCGTGACAGCACAAAGAAAACCCACAGGAAACTTGTCAGCATGTTGGCAGAGTATGGCAGAATAAACACATTCGACGACCTTAACGCGGCCAACATCATGGGCTTTGACAATTGGCTTCACGGGAGGAAGGTACGCAAGCTTGACAGGAACGGTATTGAAAGGTTCGTCCCCATGAGACAACCGAGCATATTCGACTTCCATAAGCTTATGAAGATATACATCCACATTGCGATGAGAAAAGGCATATTGAAGTCAGACCCATACATGGGGCTAAGGTTCAAACGAGGCGAGAGCGAGCCGGACAGATACCTCTTGGAGAGTGAGCTCAGAGCATTGGAGGAGGCAGAGATGAGGAACGGGAGCGTGGCCAGGGCGAGGGACATGTTCGTCTTCCAGTGCTATACGGGGCTTGCGTATGCAGACCTCAAGGCATTTGACGTGTCGCAGGTAAAATACGAAAAAGGCATGGCCGTGTACAAGGGACATAGAAAGAAAACAGACGAGGCGTTCTGCTTTGTTCTTGTGGACAAGGTAAAGGCCATCATGGAAAAATATGACGGGGAACTGCCTGTCACGAGCGTAGAGAACTACAATGCCAACCTGAAAAAGGTCGCCGCGGACGCCGGGATAGACAAGCCCCTGTCCTCACACTGGGGCAGGCGGACCGCCGCCGTCATGTTTGCCAACCACCATGTGCCATACGAGATTGTGGCGAAGATACTCGGGCACGGGAATGTCAGCACCACGGCGGAGTTCTATGCAAGGATACTCGACAGCTCCGTCATAGAGGCGATGAAAAAGGCAGGACTTGACAGCCCCGCCCTCTAAGTGTCCATATAGTACCCGTCGCTCCACTCGAACCGATAAGGGCTTTTCTTCGTCCCATCTCCTTGCAGGACAATTCTTCTGCGCCAATCTTTAGAAAAGCGACGTCTGTCCGTTGTTGTCAACCTTGAACCCACCTTTCACTGCATCAGAGAACGTAGGGTGTACGAACAGGTTGTCAAAGATGTGATACATGCAGTTCACAACGATGGAGTTGCCCGCAAGCTGGTATTTCTTGGAATCGCTTATGGGCATACCCATGCGATGCTTTTGGCGCTTCCCGGTCTCCACATTGATGACCTCGTTGCCGTTGCAGTCTGTCTCATAGTCGTTGTCGGGGAAGCGGTACGCATATATTCTGTCTATGTCCGCGTCGTCGACATCCATCAGACGGAAGCACTCACGCGGTGTTAGTTTGCGTATTCTGAACCTCGGACAGGACTTCGTTTTGTCTTCCCCATAACGTTGCACGAGACTGCCGTACAACGATCTGAGCCGTGAGATGTTTGCTACGGAACTGTGTCCGGAAAGCATGCGCAGGGTGGGGACGTAATCATGTTCCTTACCCGAATACAGCTTCTTGTCAATGGCGTATCTTATTACCGCCTCCTTGAACTCTACATACTCTTTGTCTTTCTCTTCCATTTTTGAAATTGATTACGTTATTAAAAGTATTAAATGTATTTCATCCAAAGCCCTCCCATACGTATAAAGTGCATCCAGCGGCCATTATAGTGGGCGACAAGGTAGTATGCTCGTCATACCTTGGCACTTTGCCTCTCCGCCACCACGTGTTGGGGCATTGCAGGTTGACAATCGCACCTACCGGGACATGCGCATACACCTCCTCCGTCGCCTCCCTGACATACAGCTCACCATTCTCTACTTTTAGGCAAGGGGGCAGGTTTTTCTTGTTGATTTTTCTCGGAACCGTCATGTATCTCGAATATCAAATTATCCTTGCTTGGCAACGTTGTGACAGTGTTCATCACGATGCCACCAACAGCTATCTTCTTGTCCGCGAAACGCATCATGCCACCGTTATCTCCGTATATACGCCTCAACATCTTGCAATGGTCGGTACGTTCCCGCTTCAAAACCCTAAAAATCATAGACTACAATCTTTGGGACAGACGTGGTGAGAGTCTTGCACGGATTGCCAATATGGCTGCAACACCACTCAGAGATGGTGTTGGACTTAGCGGAACCAGCGTTGAAAGCCCTTAGTGTCATATCTTCAAGCACTCTGAAAGTCAGATTGTCCTGTCTCTTACTCATAAACACTCCTTTCTGTAAGTAGCGACACCTGTAATCCCCTGCCCAGTGTGAAGCCGTAAGGAGGCATAGCCGCATTTCCCATAAGAGGCTCTGATAGCCCTGCATATTCCACACTCCGCAACTGTTCCGTTGACCAAAATATTCACTTCCATTCTACTATTTTTAATTCCAGCCCCCCTCCACTTCCGAAGTTGTATATGGTAGGGGAGCAACCATGCGCTGAGAACAGCCTGCCCCTTATCGGAAGGTTGGTTCCATCATCGCACAGAAAGTTTCCAAGTTGTTTTATCTTTTTCATGTTTCCATTTCTATTACAGCAGTGGCGCCAAGTCCATCCTACCTAATGAAGTTTGCAAGAGAGTTCTTGTAGTACTGAGCCTTTATGGTACGTGCCATTCCCTCGTGGCAAGTGTTTATCGCTTTTACTTTCTTCATTGTAACCGTATAGATTCACCATATCTCCAAAACGCCATTTAACGGATAATGTCCGCCCCCAAGAATATTTGTCACGCCGAAGTTGCCTGCTCTTGTTGTGACAGTGTAAAAAGTGTCACTGACATCAAGAGGAAGTGGAACGCGGGCCAAGACTGCGCTGTCATCCATCTCAATAACGAGCTTAGGAGACTTGTAGTCCGTGGAAAGTATCGTAGGACATACGTTCTGCAATCTTGCCTCACCGAAGTTCTTCCTTGGGTCAGTCATTATCATTGCCATTCGATGAAGAAGTTGTCGTCGACACGGCTTCCTGCCCTGCACCGGACAGTGAAGGCTGTATCAGTTTTTTTTTAGGATTGAAGTTGTGGTTGTGGCTCTTGTCGTCCGTGACCCGTGAGAAATACGCAAGAGATTTTTCCGTGAGATAATACCTGTCATCAACGCTTTTCTCGAGAACATCACCCAATGTCCTTGTCAGTGGGAACGGGTTTGGAAAATTGAACGTCTGCCCGTCTCCGTCCCTGCGTATGGAAACGCAGAACACCCTTTCCCTATGTTGCGGTACGCCATAGTCGGCTGCGTTCATCACTTGATAGTAGCTGTCATATCCGAAGCCGTCAAGCTCGTTCACCCATTTCAAAAAGAAAGACTTGAACTTCTTTTGCAGCAACGCTTTCACGTTCTCCATCAAAAGGAACTTCGGGCGTTTGACATCAATAGCCTTTCTGCACTCCCATAGAAGTGAGGAGCGTGTGCCGGAGCCCTCTTCAAGTCCTGCCTGCTTGCCCGCCGCCGAGATGCTTTGACATGGAAATGAATAGGTAAACAAGTCAAAATCAGGAATTTGCCCCCCCCAATTTATAGCACTAATATCGCCGTAGTTTCTGTCCTTGTATTGAGGGAATATGGCATTGTGCGCGGCAATTGCGTTCATTTCAACCTCACTCCACCCGACAAGCTCGTAGTCGAAACCAGGGTTCTTCTTTTTAAGCCGCTCAAGAGCAAGACACTGGCTGTCATAGCCGCTGAATGCGGTGAATACTCTTAGAGGATGTTCTTTTGTATATTCCATTTCACTTCTTGTTTTTCTCTTTTTCTTGGTTCAGCTCATAGATGAGCGTGTTGTTTGTCTCTCTCAGCCTGCGCACCTCAGCGTTCAGACGTGCAATCTGGAACTTCCATGCGTTCAGGCGGTTCTCGTCCCTCATGCGTGCTATTTCATCAGCGTCCACGCCATCCACGGACAGCCCATAGTTGGCGAGCTTGACGTTGAGAGCTTTTACCTTTGCCCTGAGCTGTTTAATCAGCTCGTCTTTCTTGCGTGTCGGCACAGGCCCGGCGTTCTTCTCCTCAAGCTCTTGCCGCATGCGTTCGTTTTCCTCGATGACGGACTTGTAGTAGCCCTTCCGCTTCTTGTCATACTCCTTGAACTTGGAGATAGCGAACCTCAGCTTGGCGATTTCCAAGTCGCGCGGGTCATCGAATAAGTCCTTGTTTAATATGTGTCCCATATTGTTGTTGTTAAAATGGTAATTCTTGTTCTTTCGCGGTATTTCCTCTAACCTGTATTCCAAGTGGCATGTCGTCCTTTCCGTCTTTCCGTTTCCATTCCCCGTCCTCTTTGGGTTTACCGCTCTTTGCCCATGATTGCAGCTGTTCTTCGGGGAAGTCGTAAAAGTTCGTCGTGTCAGCGTCAAACCCGGCGATGAACGAACCAGTGCCTATGTTCCTGCCCTTTGCGATGATAATCTGGGCTGTCCCCTCTACAGGGGCATAGCTGTCCTTGTAGGAGGTCTTTCCGTACAGAGAAGGTCTCCAAATCAGCAGCACCGTGTCGGAAGCCTCGGCTATCTGCCCGGAAGCCCTCAGCCTGTCGAGCGTCGGCATCGGGTCCTGGTTGTTGCGTGCGAGCTGCGAGAGCACGGTGACGTTCACGTTAAGCTCCTTGGCGAGATTCTTCAGCTTCCTTGACACCTCCCCAAGGAAGCTCTGCTGGTCGCTGACGGACTTTATGGAGGACAGAATCTGGAGGTAGTCGATGATGAATATCTTGATGCCATACTTTTTTGAGCTTGCCCGCATGGAAGTGAATATAGCCTCAGCGGAAGTCGTTGAGCTGTCATCAAAGTATATCGGCAGGTCATTTGTCTCATTCACGGCCTTCTGCACGTCATTGAACTGAGACTCATAGAGCTTCTTGTACTGGATGAGGCTTGACGACACCTTGGATATGGTGGCGTTGATGCGTGCGGCTATCTGCTCCGCCATCATCTCCATGGAATAGCACATTACAGGCTTTCCCGCCTTGGCAGCGTTCACCGCGATGCTCGTGGCCAGCGAGGTCTTGCCCGAAGACGTGGCCGCGGCAATAACGTTGAAGTCGCTTGTCTGGAACCCGCCGCGGCTGTCTATGTATGAGAATCCGGTAGGGATGAAAGAATCTGACACGCCCGTGATGTTGTCCCTCACGCGCTGCATCATCTTCGTGTTGGCGTCCTTTAGGGAGATTACCCCCGTGTCAGTGTCGCCGTCTTTCTCCATGACGCTCTCAATCTCTTTCATGGCGTCATTGTAAGAATAGGTCATGTCCACTCCAAGGCGGATGAGCTTCTGCCCGAGAGTCCAAAGGCTTCTGCGCCTCGACAGCTCAACGAGCTCTTCGACATACTGCCCGAATAAAGCGTCTGAGATATACCCCGTGAAGATGCCCATCAAGTCAGGGACGGTATATATGCCCTTCGCCGTGCTCTTGGCGGTCTCGGCAACGACATACATCAGGTCTACCGTCTTTCCGTCAGAGATACCCTTCCGTATCATTCTGAACAGATTCTTGTTCTTTGTATCGTAGAACAAACCCTCTGACAGCATCTTTCCGACGGAGAAGAAGTTGTTATTATTGTTAAGAATGCACGTAAGGACACCTATCTCCAATTTGCCACTGAATATGAGTGACGAAGGGATGTTCTTGTCTTGGGCTTCCGTGTTGTCAATCATCGTTTTCCCCTTTCTCGCATATTCTGCGCAAATTCCCCGGTTTGAAGATATAGTCGAAATCAATCATTCCCTTGTTTGCCATTTCCACGTATTTTTCATTGTTAAGAAGGATGTTCATCACTTTTTTCATCTCCTCCTCGCAGAGTGTGTAGCAAATGTTCAACATTCTGCGCCTTTGAGGAGTAAGCTCGCTTATTTGCGGTATTCCGCTTCCGGCAACCTTCTTGTTGAACCATTCGATAAACCTGCCGACATCAGCTATGCGGTATCCGTCTTTTGGGATAGGGTCGCCCTCGTAGTCTTCCGTCTTGTTCCAATACTCCTGCGATATGTATTTTTCGAGATAGACGTAATACCCCGGATTGCAGAATGCAAGATAATAGGGTATTGACTTCGCCATCTCTTTTTTCTTTTCACTTGACAGCCCGTCATATCTCTTCTTGGCGATTTTTTTGGTGCCTCTTCTACCATATTCTATCCAAATTTTTTCAAACTCCTCACACTCGTCTGAAAGTTGACTTTCAAGTTGGCTTTTATCAAAATGGAAAAAGTCTTTAGAACATAGTGTTAATGCGGTTTTGTTAGCTTTTCCACTTGACTTCAAAGTTGACTTTTGAGCCAACTTTTGAGCCAACTTTTGAGCCTTGTTTCTGTCAATATTTATTGCTTTAGCAACACTCCTTACAGATAGGTTCGTCTTGCCCTCATCGTCAGAATGCGTAGCCAAGTACAGCAAGAACAAAACTTCAGAAGGGTCTTGGCATTTCTCAAATATATTGTCCGGCATCGCAATCATCATTTTTCTGTTTTCTTACTTTCCGAGATTAGACGTTCCTTGAGCAGCGTGTTGCGTTTCTTGACCGCGTTGTTGCGCACGGCCATCGCGATAGCCTTTTTCTGTCCTATGAGCACGCACACCTTCTTGGCGCGAGTGATGCCCGTATAGAGCAGGTTTCGTTGCAGCATGGTGAAGAACTGCATGGTCATAGGTATCACGACGACCTTGTATTCGCTGCCTTGCGACTTGTGGATGGTCGTTGCGTAGGATAGACAAATATCCTTCATCATCTTGCTTGTAATCTCCACCGTAGGGCCTCCGTCAAAGCTGACAGTAAATGCCCTGTGCGCCTCATCCACGTCCACTATCTTCCCGGTGTCACCATTGAAGATACCCTGCTCGTAGTTGTTCTTCAGCTGCATTACCTTGTCACCGATTCTAAAGACGGTATCTCCGTATGTGATGCTGTCACCTATCGGGTTTATCGCCTGTTGCAGCCTATGGTTGAGGTTCTGTATGCCGTTGTTCGTCCTTCGCATCGGGCTCAGCACCTGAATGTCGTCTGTGGAAACCTCGTAGTATTCGGGTAGTCTCCGCGTGACAAGGCCCACGATCGTGTTCTCTATTCGGAGATAGTCGTCGTCGTTCATCATAAAGAAGTCAGACTTCTCCCCGTTGTCCTTTTCCGGCATCTTCCCCTCGTTAACAAGGTGCGCGTTGGTGATGATGCGGCTCGTCGCCGCCTGACGGAAGATACGCGTGAGCCTCACGGTAGGCATCACCTTCGACGCAATGATGTCACGCAGCACGTTCCCCGCCCCGACGGACGGGAGCTGGTCTATGTCCCCAACAAGAAGGAGGCGCATGTTGGCGGGTATGGCTGACACAAGCCTAAACATCAGCTCAATGTCAATCATCGAGGCCTCGTCAACGACAAGGGCGTCGCCCTCTATCGGGTTGCTCTCGTTCCGTTGGAAACCAGCGTCGGGGTTGTATTCGAGCAGACGGTGAATGGTCTTTGCCTCATAGCCCGTAGCCTCGTTCATGCGCTTGGCGGCACGTCCAGTAGGAGCGGCGAGAAGCACTTTCATGCCGACACTCTTCCACGCCTTGATGATTCCGTTAATCGTCGTGGTCTTACCCGTACCCGGACCGCCCGTGAGCACCATGACCTTGAAGACCATGGCCTTGCAGATGGCATCTTTCTGAATGTCGTCGTAAGTAATATCCCCGCTTTTCCAAAAGCTGTCGTCCAGGGTTGCCTCTTTTGCTGAGGCGCTGAGGAGAGAGACGAGCTTCTTTGCCACGGATGCCTCGTCATATAAGTATGTAGGCAGGTATATCGCCCCGTCATTATCCTTTACGGCATCATCGCTTATCAGCCCGTTGAGGCTCTTTGCCACGAGCTCCTTGTCTACCTTGAGGACTTCTGACGCCGAGGCTACAAGGTCTTTCCTTTCCATGTAGCAATCACCATCATAGGATGCCTGCGTGAGCGTATATACAAGCCCAGCCCTGAGCCTCTTGTCGCCCTTGACATCGAACCCCATGTTGAGGGCTATGGCGTCAGCCTTCGCGAACCCTATCCCGTCAACGTCGTCGATAAGTATGTATGGGTTTGACTTAACCATACCGATGGTGTCTTTCCCGTACTTCTTGCAGATTTTGGCGGCATAACCAAGAGAAACCCCGAGAGACAGCAGGTAGATGACGCTTTCGCGGTTGCCCTTAAAGCTCTTCCACGACTCGCTTATGCTTTTCAGTTTCTTCTTGCCGATACCTTCTACGGTAAGGAGCATGTTGATATTGCTGTCCATAACCTCAATGGTCTTGTCGCCAAACTTATCGACAATCCTGTCGGCAAGGCTCTCTCCGATATTCTTTACAACCCCGCCACTGAGAAACTTACGTATTCCGTCAGCTTTGTCGGGCATTGTCGGACGGGCGAATTTTACGTCAATCTGCTTCCCGTATTTCTTGTCCTCAACCCACTCCCCGTCAATGTCATATACAGCTCCCTCACAAGGGTCTTCAAAGCTGCCTTTGATAGTGATGTCCTTTGTGGAGGCGTCCTTGCGCACAATGAGGATAGAGAAGCCGTTGCTCTCGTTGAAATATCTGACGTGTACGACACGTATTCGCATGTGTACAGATGAAGACCCTTGTACCGTTTTCCCGAACGGGAGCATAAGTTCCATTGCCGTGTTCTTATTTTCCATGTTCCCCTGATTTTCTTGTGTTGAACAGAACGAAGTGACGCTTGTCCTCGAAGCACCTTATGGATGGGACGCCCGTGTATATGGGATAGGTCGCCTCGTTTATAACATACCCGAAGCGCAACGTGTCAGGCTCGGCGAGTACATCATGGCACACCACCTCGCCCGGGATACCGTGTACGCACATGTTTATCGCAGACATCTTGCAGCACGTGGCATCTATGTCCTCACCGACAAAATATGGAAGTTCCTCGCGAGGCTTGTCTGTAAACTTGGAAGCCAAGGCTATAAGGTTGCGTGAGCTACCACATGCGGAATCACTGCATATAACCCTTTCGCCAAACGCGCCACAACTTGTTTTAGATTTATCGGCTAAATTGCCCGCGGTTACATCGCACATCATGTCACATATCGAAGGCGGTGTGAAGAACTGCGCGCGATAAGACTGTATCCCTTTAATTAGGTCCATGAACACATCTCCCAAAGGATCGCACCATCCGTGCTTGTTTATACCGTTCAGATATTCAAGCTGCAAGCTCGCAAAAGCGTTGAAAAACACGCTGCTCTTGTCTATACTGTCAGGTATAGGTCTTGGGGGAGTAAAACAGTCGATGCAGTAGTCAAGGAACTCGCCAAAGACAACCAGCACATCCTTGCCGGTACTGCAACTGACATTTAAGATTTCATCTGTTATCATACGCTACTAAATTTTTTGGCGCTACTTGACATAGAAAAATGGAAGTGGCAGTAGCGCATGACCACTTGTCGGCACATGGCCTATCCATTTTCTGTATGCAAAGATAATAATAAACAAGCAAGTAAACAATCCGTTGACGTTAATTTTAGCTAAACGTGTTGTTTGGGATTGTTTGTATTTGTTGTTAATCAGTATATTTGTACGATTATTAACAAAAAACAAGTTTTATGAACTTCAAGGACGGTAAGTATTGCAGGTTTCTCGTCTCTCTTATTTCGGGTGGGAAGGTATTAAGGAGCATTTGGTGCTCCGACCCTTTGGAAGTTGAGGCTGTCAAGAAAAGATTTTCCAGTGTCTACGCGATCGAGATACGTGACCTTACGTGGAGTGACTTTTTAAGTGGATATTACATGTACCAAAAGACGAGGGACAAGGCCATGGAAGAGGGTTGTGACCTGTTCTGCATAGATGGTCTTTTCGGCACGCATGGCATCGTGGAGATGCGGAAACGTACCGGGGACACGTTCTACGGCATAAGACGCTCAATAGAGAGGGGGTGGAAGTCTTTGAAAGGACATAATTACGAAAGATTATTAAAAGCCAAAGGGGATGATGAACGACGATGACCTGTCGATGTCGCTCGTGAACAAAGCCGTCACGTATAAGGCAAAGGCCGGGCAGAAAAAGTCCATGATGGGTCACTTTAAGGCCTATTGCGAAGACATTGCTCCGTGGGCGGTGCGGCTGTCGAGGAAAGCAAAGGAAGAGCACCTAATAGGCAGGCACCCGTTCATGTTGTCAGACTATTATGACGACATCAAGGACAAGGCAGCCGCCGTGTTGCTTTCGGGCGTTGTCCCGCTGGAAACGGACAAGCTGTCTTTGAGGATGTCGAGGCTGAGAGATTTCATTGGAAGCAGCCCTTACGGTTTCATCAAAGGGACGTTTAGGATCAAGGACTACAGAACCCTGAAAGGCATGGGGTGTACAAGCGAATTGTTCCAAAAATGGTGTACGGCACTGAGCGAGACCTATTTGTATGCCGACCTGTCTTCAGAAAGCGTCGCGGATTTTATCTGCGAGCTCAAGCAGAACATGAGAGACTTGGGCATGAGGCTTGGATACAGCAGGGAGGAATCATTCGAGGAGGCTGTTTTTTGGCTCTATGAGGGCGTGTTTCATGTCGACGGGACGATTATACCCGTTCCGCACACAAAGGCCGTAAACGACTTCATAAGGGCTTATACGCCACATTCTTCCATACTCACACAAGAGGACGTGGCAGGACTTTTTGGTTTTGATTATCCCGCGATGATATGGTACGCAGCGCGAGGCAGGGAATGGCTGTACAAGACGAACTATGACGGCATATACAGGATGGAACACAACCTCGCGGTGAAAATGAAGCGTAAGACTCCCATGACAAGCTATGAGCGGTGGAGGTTCAGAACCACGTTCCTCAGCAAGGTCAGATTAGACTGAGCAAAAAAACAAAAGGCACCCGAAGAAAATCGGACGCCTTTGCTTCTTCACTTGAACAGCCCCGCGTATTTCTTGTTCTGTTCTTCCATGTCAACGCAGATATACCTGTTCGTCTGCATGATGTTGCTGTGTCCCATCCATTTCTGCACGACGGGGACGGGAACGCCCTTGGATGCCATTATGCTGGCAAATGTCCGTCGCAAGGTATGGAAGCCCACAAGGTCCCATTTGGGCTTCGTGACGGACTTCCCGCCGACATACAGAGTAACAGGCTTGTCCATGCCTATTGCCTTGCAGATGTTCTTTAGGTTGCGGATTTTAACCGACCTGTTATGCTCTTTCTTCGGCTGCAAGGAGAGGTATTTGGTGAGGAGCGAGTGCAAGGGGATGACACTCTCACGACTTGTCTTCTTGCTTACGTAGCTTACGCAACCGTTCTGCACGTTGTCCATGCTAAGCCCCACGCTGTCGTTTCCTCTCGCCCCCGTGAGTATCTCCCTCATGGCGAGTATCTTGGTGTCGTTCTCCGTGTCGTTCTTCGGGACGTATGCCTCCAAGCGTCTCACCTCGTCGTCCGTGAGGGCAACATGCTGTGACGGCACTGACCTCGAAGAGAGAATCTTGGAGAAGTCCTTGCACGGGAACAGCCCTTCCTCGGAGTAGATGTTTAGGAAAGACTTGATGACGGCAAGGAGGGTCTTCGCCGAGTTGGGCGCGTGTGTCTGCCTGATGTGGTCAGCAATCCTTACGAGATTGACCTTTGTGAGGTCTTTCCACGTGATTCTTGGCAATCCCAATGCCGTTGCCATCATCATCGGGAGATAGCCCCTCTCTGGATAGCGTGCCGCGAATTTTCGTTCAAAGTCTGTCATGTTTCTTGAGTTTTTATAGTTCTGCGGAATATCCCGCATTGTAAGCTTAGTCCTTTCCGTAGGCCTCAGCCTTTTTCCTCTGTGAATATCACTCCTCTCTCCATGCAGCTGTCGTATAGGTCACCTTTTGGAGCATAGCACCCGTACAGCCCTGTCGGTATGTCTACAATCTTTTTACGCTTCGGGTTTGACGGGTCTTTGATGCTCTTTTTCCCATACGCCTGACGGCTGAATACGCATCCGTCGCAGCTAAGGGGAACTGACTGTTCCCGTTCTGTGCGTGTCATAGCTCGAACCGGTCGAAAAATTCATTGAAAATATCTTTCACAGAAGGATTTTCGTGTTCGTTCCATCTCTTTGCCATCGCATAGTGGCCAAAGACCTCCGGGTAGTATGTGGTTTTCCATCCGTAAAAATCAACGCTAACCTCGGTTCTGTGATTTTTTCTTCCAAGTATCGGATTCCCCCAAAGGGTATAAAGGTCCACGCGGCTATCAAGAGAGTTTCCCTTCTTGAACCCGAACGCTTGAAGCTGTCTTCCCAACTCTTGTCTTAGCTTTTCCCTGTCCATATTTAACCTTTAATTTTACCTCTCATTTTTTATAATCAATATTGAACCAAGGCATAATCTTTGGTGGCGTCCTTGGCTGATTGTTGGCGACAACGCCCTTCCCTAACCTTTTGGGAGAGTTTTTTCAGAGAAAGTCTCCAACTATAGATTTCATCAAGCCTATAATCAGACAGTCTGTACAGCTCACAAGCCTTTGAGCGGTACAACTCCTTGAATTTTTCCTCTTTTTCTTTCTTCCTCCTGACAAGCTCATCGTATTCGTCCTCAGTCATTGGGTTCTGGAAGTCATGTTTTCTGAACTTTTCAAACAGAGGGTCACGTGTCTCCTTTACAAGCTCATAGGAGTTCGCTCCCACTTTGAACCCGTAGCCTTTTTTAGTGATAAAGGTGTACCCGAACATCTCTCCATAATTTTCGTGTTCCTTTAGCATTCCGTAGTCTAATTTCTTATACTCGTAGTGCTTGTGTTTAGTGAAGAGGTGAGCGTGTATGCCATCTTTGATGATACGGAACGCTGTCATGGCGCAGCATCCGAATTCTTTGGCTATGGTCTTGTAAGACACTCCCAATTCCTTGTACTCGTACTTTCCCGTCTCAGCATTTTGGTCAACAAACTTCTTGCAGAACTGCAAAGCGGCATTTCTGTTGTCGAAATAGCCTTCCTTCATCCAATTCTTAGGGTTGTTTGCAATCCGAATCGCCTTCTTGACCGTATGCCTTGCAGAAAGTGACAGCATGTGGATAAGGTGTCTTATGGAGTCTTTTGCGAGTTTAAGCTTTCTAAAATCAATCCCGTCTATGCAGAGATTTCTGTGTTTGGTGCCGGACGAGATTCTTCTTATAGTAAGCAGGTTCTTTTCCCCGTTGAAGTCAACGAGTTCAAGGTCTACGAGCAATGCGATGTATTTCTTGCAAGTAGCCCATGAGCATCCTGTGATGGAAGAAACCTTGTTTACAGAGAAATTGTTTATGGTGCTTTGGACGGAGTGCTTTTTGAGCATGACAAGAAAGGCAAGGGCCTCAATGCGGACCTTGTTTCCTTTCGCCCAATACAAAGCACTTCTTCTAAGCTGCATCCTAAAACACGATTAGAAAATTAAACCTGGCGCAATGCCTGTGGGCCTTAAACAAACAAAGCCCTCCGCGGGCACAACTCCGCTTCGGGCTTTGCAGCATATATATATTATAGAGCGATATGCTTACCTATGCAATAGTTGTGCTATATTGCGTTGGCAAAGGTAAGCATAATCAATCAAAAAAAACAACCCATTGATTGATTATATTTCTCGTTTTAATATTAATTAAGAAAAATACAATCAGAATCCGCCAAAACAACCGAGCTCTGGCGGATAGGATTACTATCTTAAGCTTTTGAATTTCTCCCAATTCGGGTAATAATGGGAGCATATTTCTTCGTATGTCTCAAATTCGAGGCAGTGGTCGGCAATTGTCAGATTGTCGTCGATGGTGTTGTTTGGAGACGTGGTTAACAGTCTGTATGCCTGTTTCTGTTCCTCGTTCATCTGATTCAGAATCTTGTCGAACAACAGGTCATATTTAGCTTTCTTTTCGGCCTCGGCTTTCTTGGCAGCGTTCACCGCCTCTTCCAAGCCCGACATATTGTATAGGGAGCGATGCCCGTTCCATCCGTTGTACCTGCTCTCTATCTCGTCACACGATTTCTTGACGAAATCCGTGGACGTATAGGCGCATTGGGCACGCACCGTTTCCTCTCCGTTGAAGAATATCATGTCGCCCTTCCCAAGGAGGCTCTCTGCTCCCTTCTTCCCGAGGATGACACGGGAATCCGTTGAGGTTATCATGCGGAACGCTATTCGTGCCGGGAAATTGGCCTTGATGTCGCCCGTGACAATCTTCACGGAAGGACGCTGCGTTGATATGATGAGATGGATGCCCACGGCGCGTGCTTTCTGCGCGATACGGCAGATGACCTTCTCAACGCAGTTTCCCGACTGCATGATGAGATCACCATACTCATCAATCACCACTACGATATACGGTAGCTTTTCCTCTTTAGGTTTGATGGCGTTGTACTCTGCGATATTGCGCACGTTCGCGCCTGACAGAAGTCCGTACCTTTTGTCCATCAATGTCGCCACCATGTTGAGCACGCCCTGCGCCTCGCAAGGCTCCGTGACTACCGTGTTGCAAAGGAAGTTGTGATTGAGCTTGTCTTTGTACACCCCGAACTCCACCTCCTTCGGGTCGATGAGAACGAGCTGCAACTCTTCTGGTGTAAGCCTGTGCATAAGTGACATGAGAATGGTGTTCAGGCACACCGACTTCCCCTGCCCCGTGGCACCGGCTATGAGCAGATGAGGCATGGCTGCCAAATCGCATACGAGATTGTCGTTGTTGATGTCCTTGCCGATGATACACGGAAGAGCCATGTCATTCACGACATATTCCTGGCATGAGAGCATGTCTGATATGTCGAGCAGTTTACGCTCGGCATTTGGCACCTCAAAGCCTACCGTGCCATGGCCCGGGATGGCTCCCGTGAAGCGCACCTTGTCGGAACACAATCCAACGGAAATCTCTTCGGTTAGGTTCTTTATCCTTGAAATCCTCACGCCGACTTTCGGCCTTATTTCAAACAAGGTGGCAGCGGGGCCTTCTGTTGCTGAAATGCCCTCTATTCCTATGCGGAAAGAGGACAGGATTTCTTGGATTACCTGTTTCTGTTTTTCTGTATCCATGATCTTTGATTTTAGAGTTTAGGATGGAAATGGTGAACTGACACCATAACCACATGAGATACAGTTATCGTACTTTGTCCTGAATGTACAGGTCTGCGTACTCGAACCACTCTTTTACTTCCCAGTACAACAGAAAGCTGAGGTACCACAAACCAAAGTGGCAAAACGCCCATATAATAGCGAGTATAATCATCATCGAGACGACAAGGGCGATAAGACTTACTTTTTCAGTTCTGTTTTCTTCGTTTCTGCGCATTGTTTTTATTGTTTGGATAAATCGTACTCCTATGGGATTTCAAGCCCGTAGGAGTGAAGGAAACGGCGTTATTTGCCAGTATTAACCCACGATGGGAATCCAAACCTCATGTAATTCTTCAAATACCTGTCTGCTTCCTCGTTTGCCTCGTTGAAAGCCTCTTCGGGGATAGAGTCACAGACTTTATCCCATTCTTCCTTCAGATAAAGAGGCCAAAGCTTGCAGTCTGTTCCGATAGATTCGTCTAACCTCTTTGCGAGGATGAAATCCACCTTGAACTGGATGAGTATCTTCTCGCGCTTTGTGGGGCTGTAGAACCCGTCCATTTCACTCTCGTCACCGATACCGAAAATCGAGGCGTAAATGTCCTTTGGCGAACGCCCTGTCGCCCTCGAAAGGATACCTACCATTTCGTCGACATTCCTTGCGGGCTTGTTGTTAAACAGGATGTCTGCGATTTTGCGCGGTGGCATCCGTTGGATTTTCTCATCGGAGATAAACTCCATTTCCTTTCGTTCATCCTCGGTGCAATCAGAGCCAAATTCAGGAGCGTGGGTTGAGGCCCAGAACTCTCTCACTTCGCTCAGTGTTTCTTTGCCGAGGATTCTGTCAAGCATAATTTCTTTGTACGTCATGTTTTTGTTTGTTTGAAACGTTGGTAAGGATGGGCAAATCAATGCCCATTCTTAGCAATACAGACGGATGGAATTACATGTAATCCTATTTCCTGTCAATCAAGCCTATAGCATAATGATGCGTATCGTAGCTATATTCCATCGTCGTTTTCTTGATGGTCTCATAATAATTGCCCTCTGAAGTAATTACCAACTCGTCATCATCCGCTTCCTCAATTTCATCGTAGATTTTTTCCTTGTTGTCGAGGAACGAACGCAAGGAAGCGAAATCGTTAAAGTCGGACACGAAAGGCTGCACCTCGTTCTCGTAGAAATCCTCCAAGTCTTCATTTGAGAATCCGCGGTAATCATCGCCGTACTCGTCAGCCGAACGCTCGAACGGCTCCCATGCCTTATCCCCTGTTCTGTACCAGAGGTTCCATCCATCGCGCTTGGTGAAAATCTCGATGCTAAGGCCATTCTCTTTAGCCAGCTCGTCGGCCTGCTCAAATGTGTCGAAACCGATAACGGCTCTCTTCAAGCACTGCGGGTAGCCATTCATGGCGGATGTTGTGTCTATCAACTCCAAGCCATTCTCATAAGCAATGTCTTCAATATCAATCATAACGCATGACTTAACCGTGATGTCGAGGGCTTAATGGTTATTGTCTTCTTTTTACACCGCAAAGATAAATATAAACAAGCAAACAAACAAGCAAGTTAACATTTTTCTTTGCCGGGTGCGTGTTTTTTGCGGAATGAGCGATTTTCGCGTCACTCATTCCTTAGTCTCAGTCCCAAATCTTGATGACTATCTTCTTTTTGAACGGGTCCCATCCGACGTCGGTAAGGTCATAGTCTTTGTCCTGCCAATCGCCATGAACATAGACCTTGGCGTTCCCGGCTATTTTCTTGTACTGTTCCAATTTGTCGATAACCTCTTGTACTCTTGTTGTCGCGTCCATAATTGTAGTTTTTTTAGTTCGTTTTTCGGATATGTATAACGAGTAAACGTCATACATATTGCGCAATTTGAATTGGCTTTTAATCAACCGCATCAAGTACGAATCTCTCGAACTTTTCGGTTGGCATTTTACCGTTGCAATACAATGAGACGCAAAGGTCATAATAATAGACGGAATTGTCTACGTCTTCGCCCTCTTTGTCCTGCGGTTCATCCGCCTCGTCAGAGTTAAGCCTGTCGTCGCCTACAATGTCGAGCCATAGTTGTATGTCAGCGAAGAGCATTTCAAAACCGCAAGGCGTATTCACTGTTGCCTCGTTTTTGTCGAGAATAACGTTGACTGCATCGTATTCCCTTTCGTGGTAAGTAATCTTTGTCTTTTCTAAATTCATAACTCTTTTTTGTTTTGTGAATAATTGGCAGGTGGTTATCGTACTACCGAACGCCACCCTAAAAAGTCACCGTTTCTTGTCATTGAAAACCTTATGCGAAAGTACGTCGAAGACAGCCTCCATGACCACAGGGAGCATCATGGCGCCTTTGTACAGCTCTTTCACGCCACCATTGCAGTAAACGATTACGGACTTGATGCTACCTAATAGTCGGCAGGAACTTCAACATGATATTTACCCTTGATATATGGAACAAAATCAAGTTCTGTTTCTGCCTTGGTCCATTCTTCCAGAAATTTCATGTAGTTCTCCTGCCAATAGCTCCATTGTTTGAAGCTCATGCCATCTACTGACATTTGACGCAGTTCAAAATCCCATTGAATTTTCGGAAGATTTGAATATGGAAACCAAACGGAATAGCCGCAAAGTCCGTAAGAACAGATGATACGCACTGTTTGTATTTCCATTCTTCCTAATTTAGGGACGCCATAACACCCTCCGTTCTGATACTTTTCCCATGCGAATTTTCCGCTTCGGATTCGCTTGCAAAGTACCTGAACAAATCTAATGTCTTTTTCCATAATATTTTGCGTTTTAGTGTTTGATTTATCGTACTATGGAGTGGGACGAACCGCTCCGTGGCTGAGGCTCTTTATCTAATGAATTTTATTCCGTCAACACCGCAAAGGATGTAAGAAGATTCGCTGATTTCTTTGACTGCCAGCTTGTACGTTTTCCCGTTGAAGTTAATGGTCTTGTTCTTGCGTACATATTCCTCGCATTTCTCTTTGCTGTCAGAATAGGCATACGTATATAAACCTCTTTTGAAAGTTACTGAATAGTATTTTCCCATAATGAATTAATATATAATCGTCAATATCAGTAAGCAATCGGGAAACAAATCCCGACTGCTTTTCTAAGTTAGATGTCCCAGTCAATATAGTCCAGTAATTCCACCAAATTATTAGCGGACAAATCGTCCTCTGAGACCCATGTATTATCAGGAAACAAATCATCACCCTCAACTACATGGAATATAAAGACCGTTCTCCCGTTGCCAAACAGATTCACCCGAATATTTACTTGGTCAAACGAGGGAAAATACTCGTAGTTGTGGTCTAAGTTTGAGGTGTGAATACGTACCGGTTGACCATCCTCATCGGAGTCGACATCTTTGAGGTAAAAACCGCGTTGTTCTGCTACGGCTTTTTTGGCCGTATCTAAGTAGTTTCTCAATGACTGATAATACATTTCCTTTGCGTTGTTAACTTGTTCTTTTGTAGTCATAATTTTGTATGTTTAATGTTGATAATTGTAAGCGGTAAATCATTAAAGACTTACCGCCTTGATTCTACTCAGAAACAGTCAGCAACCTGCACCACCAATTACATCCGTCACACATATCGCATTCCTCGTTGTTGAAGTCCTCCTGAAAGTCCGTCAAATCTTCTACGGAATAGAAGTACACATAGCTGTCTAAATTGTCGTTGGTTAAACCCAGCAGTTTCTGCAATTCCTTGTAGGTGCTTTCGTCGTCCCATGTATCGAACGTGTGCCTGTCGAAACCAAGAGGATTAGCGACCCGATAAAACGCGAGAATTTGCCTCTTTTTGTTTACCATATATCTATTAGTTTTGGTGAATATTGAAGTCCCCATTCCTGCAACAGAGCGGGGACGTAAATCAGTAAATCAAAGCACGGGGATAATCCATGTAGTCGAGATGGATGTCGTCACACATAGGACACTCCTTGATTTCATAGGAGTAACTTTTGCCATCTCTACCCTTCCATTTTAGGGTGGATAACGTCTTTGACACGATGAGGCTTTTGTTAATCCTTTTAGCTTCCAAGCTAAGGTTGTCGATTGCCTTCCCAACCGTGGCGAAAACGTTCTTTGTTTCGCCGTCTTGATTTACTTTCAGATACACCTTTGTTAATTCCATTTGCGTTAAATTAGACATTATTTGCAGCCTCCAATTCATCAAGGGGTTGAAGGCTTAAAACTAATCAATACCACATGCTTCTCTCGCTTGCTTAATTGGCAATCGTAATGGAGTACGTCCCGTATCCCAATTGAACTTTGCCATCTGGCATACACGCTCCATGATTCTCTTAAATAGTTCTTCGTCGGTTTCTCCGTCCTTTCTCCGATAGTGAGTGTAGTAAGTTCTTGGCGGATATTTTTCCACCAGAATCTTCACATCACCAGCGTTAATTAACTCCAAATAGATGAGTCCGTTTGCAATCATAATTTTAAGTATTAAATCGTTAGTGTTTGCAGGCAGTAATTCAACTGAGAATTACTGTCATGGATGCTACTCGACTTCGTAGATATAAATCAGGTCGTCATTGTCCTTGAGAATCGCATAGATTTCTCTATCGAACGTTCTTTCAAATCTGTCGTTGTAAGAGTAGTAAAACTTCATCTCTTTCTCAGGCGTCTTTAAGGTGTTCCCCTTGTCGTAAACAACCTCGAAATTCTTACCGAACATCTGTTGAAGACACGAATATATACTTGTAGCTTCATCAGCCGTAAAAATACCGTTGTTGTTTTCATAATAACTTCTTGTTAATTCGTCGATGATGTCAAATGCTTTCATGTTGCGTTTAATTTTAGTTGGACAATGTAGCCGTGAAACACACTACTGTTCCACGGCTTTAAGTTAGGCGGAAAGTCTTGTTAAATATTCTCTTTTAATTCCATGTTTGCAAAACGTATCAACATATACTTTTACAAAGAGAATACTATCGACTTCATCCAACAATTTCCTTGCGGAATCCACTGCGCTTTCCTTTGTTGGATAGCTGTGTGTTATCGCATTGTATATTTTGTCGGGGATACCACTCCAACTCTCGCCTTTCTCGGCAACGGCTAATCCATAAACAGTTCTCATTTGCGTTTTGATTTAATTTTAAGTTTATTTATATTGTGTACTTGCAAAGATTATTGTATCTTTGCAAGTGTAAAATCGGGCGGGCTGTACCGCCTTAAGTTGAGGAGTTTTGCTCACTCAATAAGCGGCTTGATTAGGTTAGGCGGCATACAGCGACGCCTGCTTACCGTATTGTTTCCATCCATACACGTTTGCTATGAAAGGCCGTATTGATTTTGTCATACGGAAGAAGCCGCTTTCGTTCTTGATTTTGCCATTGTAAATGGCATCGCAAACCTTTTCAAGTTCGTCTTCGCTCTCAACATACCGAAACACGAGGCGATTGGTTCCGTCATGGTGGTGCAGATTCGCTCTCACATTGTACTTGTCGGCATACCACTCGGCATCGTCACAAGAACAAAAATCGAAAATGTCCTTGATGTTGGTGCCGAATTTTCGGTATCCGATTCGTCTTCCATCCCACAATCCGAGGTCTGCAAGGGCGATGATATAGCCACCTGTTTCAACGTCTAAATTCAGACGTTCACAGTTTAGCTGCTCGTAGAAATCGTTGTACACCCATTCGTCTGGGACTTCCGTGCCAGGAATCTCGTTGCATTCTGCGAGGGATTCCTTGATGTCATCGAACACAGACTCGTCGTAAATGTCACATGAGTTAAATAATCCGAAATAATTCTTCATGTCTTTCTTGTTTTAATGGTTTATAATGCGTTAGAAACCTCTCCCGAAACCAATCGGGAAAGGTCGCAGAGATAGGGCTTATATTGCGTTGAGAACCTCTCTCAAAACATCGCCCTGAATACGGTTGCTAAACGTATCGTAATTGCCGCACCAAATCATGTATGCGAAATCCCGTAAGTCATCCTTGCGCATTTCGTTTACTAATTCGGTAACAGATTTCCACTGACCATTGAGGGCAGTTTCCATTACATAATCACAATAGTTTTCTACCTCGTACTCCTTTTCTAAAGTCTTGATGTTCTTTCTCATAATTTTTGCGTTTTTAGTGATTATTATTTGGAATCAATCCGCAACTTAATGCGGACTGATTTTTGAGAGGATTTACTTGCCAAAACCGTTGTCTGCAAGTTTGGCGAAAATGTCCAAGAAATCTCCGCCTAAATCATAGGTGCAAAGCGACATCTCCTTGCTGATATATCCGCTTGTGGAATCGTAGTGGAATTTGGCGCGGATTCCATTGATACGAATATCAACATCATAATCCCTGATAACGCACTTGTTTTTAAGGCGATAATCTTCGTCAAAAGGCACGTTCATTCCCTCGGCGAGCTTCTTGATTTTCTCAACCAAATCAGCCCACTTCTTGTCGGCGCTATTATTAAGGCTGTCAGCCAGCTTTTTGCGTCCGATTAAGTACTGATACCATGCCTCCATTCCCTTGTCGGTTATCGTGCCCATTCTGTTGGGCGATTTCGATTTGGGAACTTTGTCATAAACCGTACTGTCATTGAACAGGAAAAAGACTGCCGCTGTCTTTGAGTAAAAGGAGCTGTAATTGAAGAGCATCCCCTTGTAAGATACAAGGTGGAAATGGCAGCCTTCTGTGATGCCATTACGCCCGTCTCTTGCGTCGTAATAAAACTCGCAAGACCAGGCGTCAATTATGGTGGCATTCGCAGACTTGTTTTTTGGGATGTTACCACAATTGTAACTCTCAACGAATCGCAAGCCGTCTTTGGCCTTGATTTCCTCGGCCAAGTCCTTGTCGAAAATCAGGAAACGTTCTGTACCGTAGTTGTTAAAACGGTCTCTCTTTTGAGCCTCGTTCACACGGTTGATAACGGCGTTCTTTGCACTCTCGATCTCGTTGTAGTTCTTTACTGTTAAATACTTCATATTTTTGCGTTTTAATTAGTGAATAATCTTATAGAAATTAATTTGGAATCAATCCGCAACTTAATGCGGACTGATTTTGGGCGTGGATTAAATCCATCGGAACGTGCGGTTGACGGCGGATTCGTCTTCCGTTTTGACGTTGATAGTGTAGCCTAACAGCCTTAATTTGCAGAGTATATTTCTCATTAAATCAAAGATGGATTTGTGCCATATAAGCGTACCGTCTTTCCCGTAGGCTTCCGAGTACCGGGCGCCTACCAATTTTGACACACAATCGGTCATGTCCCACGTGCCTTTATCGTTGGATATAAGGCAGACCTTTACATAGTGGGTATCGTCGTCGCATCCCGTCTTACGTTTGGCCTCGAAAATCGTTACGAAACGGCCTTCATTAACCCACTGTGAAACGAGCTCATGTTCTGAGTAGTAGTTTTCCTTTGAAATCTGTTTCATTTGCTTTGCGTTTTATTTGGTGAATATTGAAGCCCCAACTTCGACAAGGAAATTGGGGCCTGATTTAGGCGCGGATTATCTTCTTGATATTCTTGATGTTTCCATACTTTATAAGTTCTCCGTTTTTGAATATGGAAACGAAAAGACGATAATACACGTTTTGGCAAGTCTCATTGTACTTGAAACTGACACGTATTTCGTTGCCATATTTGACAAATGAAACGTCTGGGTTTTCTGCCTTGAATTTCCGCTCTGCATATCTGCGGCCATAAGCGGTCGCAGATGGATGCCAGAAATATGACCTTGAATACTTGTTGTGAGTCTCAATGATACGCTCACACATTTGGCGAGCTTGTTTGCTCACTCTTTTTGTTACATTGAATGTTTTCATATCTTTGCGTTTAATTTAGTGAAAGTCGAAGCCGTGAAATCATCAAAGGAATCACGGCTAATCTTAGGCGATTTTAGTCTCTGTTTCGTCCTCTACATCTCCTTCGAGTTCAACGGCCAGATACATCAGAGCAAACCCTGCTCGTTTTTCATCTGTAGACAGGTCCCATTCGTTCGGGTCGATTGCCCACATGGATGCGAACTGAATTGCAGCCTCTATTTCGTCGTGGTTTCCCTTGACGAAATTATCGAATGTAATTTGAGTGCAACAACCTAAGATACAACTAAACGGTTCTCTTTCTACGTCTTCAAGAGGATAATTCGACTCTTTAATTGCCTCAAGTAAGTTGGGGCAATTCTGTTCTAAATAAATGTCCATAATTCTTTGCGTTAAAATTATCGTACTTTCACCCAGCAATTAAGTGGGTGAAAGTCGTGTGCAAATTGAATTTCTATGATTCTTTCACGTAATAATCAATTGCGTGAAATCTATTAGAAATCTTGCCGTTAACACGCTCTCTTAGTGAGGGGTGTTCAATAGTCCATCCCTCGCCGAATCTTCCGGCATATTGGCTTACGATTGTCGGTTGTTTTACCGACTGATAACCGCGCATGAAAGAGCGATGGTGAAACCTGAAATTTTTCTCTACTGTTTTTGCGTCCATAATCTATTGGTTTTGGTGAAGAGCGCCCTTGAATTATTCCGCAAACCCAAGGGCAAAATCCGTACTTATTCCAGCCCGAAATATCGGTTGATTTCGATGTTGGTTCTGAGGAATTTCTTCCACATTTTCCTGCCATCATTTAGGCAGGAAAACTTCAGATTGATTACAAGCCAGATAAGGCCTATGATAGTCGGGACAATCTCGCCCGATGTAAGCAACACGATACCTACAAATATTATCGTACTGCAAGCCGCATAGTTTAATACTTTCATTTTGATTGTGTTTTTGCGTTTCCAATTGAGCCCCCATGCTTACCTGAAAGCGTGGAGGTTTTCGTACTGAGTTTAGACGAACTTTACCTGGCCGTTAATCTCAAGGGTAATAGCCTCTCGTTTCATGGACTTTTTAAGGTCCAGACAGATGTCGTAAACGGTGTTGATATTCTCTACCAATTGCTCGCTTGAACAAAAGGCATAAACGATTGTCACTTTCTCAGTGACAACCTCACCGTTTTGGGCCACCCAACCGCCAAAGGCATTAGAGGCCGTTGCGCCGCCGAATATCGTACTCAATTCCTTGATTATTTCGAGTACCTTTTCGGTGTTGTCCACTGGCTTGTTTACGTCCATTGTTGAAGGTACGTAGATTGAAACCTTGCAGTCTAAATCGTACTTGAATGCTAACTGTTTTTTCATTTTCTTTTGCGTTTAATTATCGTACTGTGAATTGTGGGGTAATTACGACTAAACTCAATTACCCCTTTCCATAGTGGGTTTTCGTACTATCAAATAGTTATCGTACTATAACCCAAATTCCCTGATAGTTATCGTACTGCTAACCACCAGGGAATTATCGTACTGCTCAGGCACTGAACTCAAGGGTGTATCCCTTACGGAATCGCTTCATCAAGCCAAACCACTTATAATGGAAGGTTTGGCCGTCCTTTTCGTAGGTGAAATCCTCCTTGAAACAGGAGGACTTTTTCTTCTTGAACTCATATACCAAATGTGCGAACTCTTTAGCGTCCATGTTCACTTGTACTTTCTCGCCTGAAATGGCGGCGAAAAGTACCATACAAATTCCAGTAATCATATTCCTTAATTTTTAGATGTTGTTTTTTGCGTTAATAGTGTGGCTATTAGCGGAGTCGAACCGCCAACAGATTTCATGTCTGTTTCAACCGCGAATAGCCTCGGGATTTTCATCCGAATTGAGATACGATTTCACCACACTTTTGAAGCATGGAATTGAACTCGGCTTTGGGCAGGTATTCCCCGTGCCTTTCCTCGTTGTAAAAGCCAGGCTTAACGGCAACGAATATGTTGCACATGTCAACCATGCTTTTAACGATGAATCCTTTGTTCTTTTCACTCTTCTTTCCATGCGTGAAATCATTGAGCTTTTTAAGGATGGTCTTGAAATCATCCTTAACCGAATTGACCCACATTTGCGGACCAGGTTTCAAGCACGCTTCACGTGCCTGATTGCAGCCCGGTTCCAAGGGCTCATTCAAGTCCTCGTTCCCGAACTGTTTCCGAAACCAATATTCAGCCTGGTTGCCGTTAAGACCGTTGGTTAAATCGTCCCACAGTCTCCATCCGTAATCCTTGACCGTTTGGCACACGAAATCAGCCCTCTTTTGGCCGTGTCTTTTATAGGCTTTGTCAGCCTTGTTGTAAGCCACGTTTTCAATGTAGCTTTCGACGTTAAACCTATTAAAATTCATAGCCAAATACGTTGGAGATTTCACGACTTGATTTGCAGCACATTTCAGCGATTGTTTTATCAATTGATTCATGTGCGAGTCTTTTCTCAAATTCACTGCAAAATGCAGCAATGTTCTTTGTAATCATATCTTTGCGTTTTTATTAGTTATTATTGTTCCCTAAGTGGGAGTCGAACCCACTTGAAAACCACCGTCTGGTTTTAGGGAGGGATTTACAACGCTTTTTCTTATGTGGTTTCGCACAACCTTTTCGCATTGCATAGCGCGGTATATAATACCTGATATGTACTGGCAAACCATTGCACTTTTGCCCGTCCATTAAGCAGACCTAATTCCAACGCATCTGCATTGCATTTTGCAAGGCAAATGTCACGTTGAATTTTGCTTAATAATTCACGTTGTTTCTCTGTAAGTTTTGTGTCCATAATTCTTTGCGTTTTTTAGTGAATAATTCGTGCCGTTTCCCGGGATTGAACCGGGCCATGATTCAAGGGCCGTTTTTTAAGGGTTTTACCCCTTATTTTAAGTCCTGGATCATGTACCTAATAGGTAGTGTAACTGACTACCTTAAACGGCGAAACAAACAAGGCGGCAAAAAGGTTATTACACCTTAACGCCGCCTTGTTTGTTTAACGCAAATTACCCGCTGGTGTGCTCTCACAACACACCAGGCACCAGCCACCCACCGCCCCGACCTGAACACAGGCAGGGGAAGCAGACGGGCGCCAGCCTCGAGCACCGCGACCGCATCTTATATTATACGGCCGCGACACACACCGAGGAGCAGGCGAAGCACCGCCCCGGCGCTGTAGTTTTGCGTCTAACAACTTGCAGCGGCCGGGCGACGGCGACACGGAAGGGGACGCCCTTACACAACACGTGTAAAAGGCGTATAAACGACTTGTTTTGCCCACGTTGAGAAGTTTTCCAAGGCCATTTTTTAACACGTCAGAACCCCGTTAAATTGCGTAGTGCAGCAGTATATAAGAGATAAAGCGCACGCAATGTTAACAGCGTAGAGACACGCACAAGCAACCAACCGCAGACGCTACACGTAACGCAGCTGGGGAGCACAGCACAACCGATCCCAGCAGACCGACCCCACCACAACGACAGGTGAAGGACGCGGAAAGAAGGATCACCGAGGAAACCGAAGGGGAAAACCGTATCATATAGACCGAGAGGCCGACCAGACCAGCCGACCGCCAAGACATCCAAACCCGCCACTAAAGTAGGACAAAGTTTTTGCACGTTTATAACCATCGCTTTTTGTCGCTACATACTCGCTACTAATCATACCCGCGCAAAGAGGCAAGAAAAGGGGCAAAAAACCCCTACAAAGGTAGACCGCCTTTGTATCTCTTTTGTTGTCGCTAAAGGGCCAAGAAAAGACACGGAATCCACGCAGGGGAAAGCCCCGGCAATTGTGCTTATATTAGTATAATAGATAGCTACTAACATAGACACCGTGAAACCCGTTGACGTTTGCCCCGCCGTTAAGCGCCCGGCCGTTAAGCCAAGCAAACGCCCGAAAAAATAGGAGAGTGCAGGGGAGTCGAACCCCCACGGCCAGAAGGCCGCCCGCCATGGGCACCCTAACAAGTGTTATTTGTCAGATAGAGCACCGCCGACCAGCGCCGACAGGTCCACGCCTGACGCTTTCAGGGCCGCAAGCAGTTCCGCAGCGTTAAGGCCTTCGACAGCCTTTGCGACCTTCTTTTGCCGCTTTTCTTCTGATGTCGCAGCCGTTCGACCACCAACGCCACGCCAAGACCAGAGCGCCCGGCAGTGCTCAAGCAAGGCGGCAGAGATGCAGGAGACAGCAGGCACGCCGCCTTCGCCGTAGTGTCCGTACCTCACAACCGAGTCATACCAAGCAGCCCACGAACGCAACCAGCCGCCAACGAGGACTAAGAGCGAATCAGAATCAGCAGAAGAAGACACGAAGAAGGACCAATGCCCTTCGACGCCCACGCGACGTACGCGGGCGTCCGCCGGGTTAGCGGCAAATAGTTTGCGCCCTTCTGTCTCATTAAGCATGTAAGCGCCGTTAACTGTATCTTTGCGCCATGTTGCGATCAAGGCCGCGTAAGTGATACGACCAACGCCGCAACCTTCAGATGCGGAAGAGGAGAGCGACGCGCACAGCGACGCGCCGAAGTCGTCGAAGATGCGCGAGCGTACGCCGTTTAACACTGTTTTGCCTAATTCTGACTGTAACAAATTCTTTGTTGCCATAATGTGTTTATTTTGTTTATTGTTATTGTTGTGCCTTGCTACCATGCAACAGGCAAGCAGGGCGTTATTATCATATTTGTTGCGCTCAAGGTATTCTACTATTTGTTTATTGCCACCCCTTTGCGCGCGATGATAGCGAGCAGGGGTAGAGGCAAGCGCGGACCTATAGTAATGTGTTACCGGCATATTACCTCTGCCGTTACGTATTCCGCATAGACGAGCAGCGCAGCGCAACCAGCGAGCACCGTTGCGCAGAAGACGTAGTCCCAATTCAGGTAGCGACGCATTGTCGCAAATTTAGATGATGTGTTTTCCATAGCCGTTATATTTTATTGATGTTGCAAAGATAGCTTGTTTATTTATATGTATGCTTGCAAATGTGCCGAAAAGATGTTGTCCGACAAGCATCCACGGCTATTTTGTGAGCATAAAAACATTATTAAATATAATGTATCTATTAACGATAAATATCTAAATATCAACAAGTTAACCAGGGGTACCCCAAAAAGCCAAGGGATAAAAAACCATATTCATTCCTCATCTGAATTTTTTATTTTTTATTTTACGACTTGCTTACTTGCTTACTCCTTGCTTAATAATCAATCAGAGTGTTTTGGGTCAGTTTATCCTCCAAAGAGATTGTAGTCTTTTCCTTGCGTATGTTTGAGTGTAGGAACAGAAATAGTTTAGTGTAGCGGTTATCTACACTCTGAAAAATACGTAACATGCTAACTATCAACGTTTATATACATAGAATGAACATTATATAATGTAGATATGTATATATATTATATATTGTATATCACTATATTGTTATTATTTCTATATATATGTATTATAGTAAGATACATATATTGAGTGGCATTATCGCTGTATATCAGTGAATAGCAACAAGTTGTGAGTGTGTGGTTTCCAGTGTAGGAAGTTACCGTGAGTGTGTATGAACACGTCGTAATGTTACGACGATAGGGGAAAGTGCGCGTTAATGAATGTTAATTCAAATAATGTATGGATTGTTTATTGTATATTTGCGGTTGTTTATATGGAATTGAGTAATAACATAGATACCATACGCGATCTGATGGAGCAAGAGTTGCTTCGCAGCATAGACAAGAAGAGCGTTGTTGGGGGTACGGGCATGAGTCGTACTTCCGACAGGCTGTATGTATGGGTTGACGCCCTGATGCGTGCCTCTGGCGGTTGCCTCAGGTATGACAGCGTTGTGGGCAGTGTCATGGTGTTTGACGGGAAGGTATGGGTTGGGGTCGTCTCGTATGGCAGGGAAGTCAGTGACAGTCTGATGTGCAAGGTTGCGAGGGACGTGTTGCTGAGGGTTGACCCGAGCATCCACAAGGGAGACCTGATGAGCTGCGAGAAGAGGCTTGGCAAGGCCATAGTGGACGGTGCCATGATGAGCGTGATGGGTGAGGGCAGCTCGTATGTGGGCTTCCGGAACGGCGTATGGGACTTCAGCGACCCGCTGGAGCCAATGAGACACGGGTTTGGCGAGCGGTTGCCCATAAGGGAGCTGAGGGAATACGACTATGACCCTGGGGCGAGGTGCCCCGAATGGGAGGCGTTCCTTGGGAACACGCTGGGCGAGGCTGACATGCGGACGTTACAGATGTTCTTCGGGCTTGGCGTCAAGGCAAGGACTGGCCTTGGGCACAGCGTGGAGAAGATGCTGTGGATGGTAGGCAGCGGAGGCAACGGGAAGAGCACGTGCCTGGACGTGCTGGAGCACGTGTACGGGGAGGAGTTGTTCTCCCATGCGAGCCTCCCTACATTGCTGGACGGAAACGTGCTGAACAGGATGCTGGGCACGAGTCCTATCATCGGGAGACGGTACAACAGGTGCGACGAGATACAGATGAGTGACATCACCAAGAAGACGGACCTTTTGAAGCGGCTGTGCTCTGCCGACCACGTGGAGTACAGGAGGATCAAGGGAAACGCCTCGTCAAGCAACGAGATACCGTTCTTCGTGTTCAGCATGAACAGGATGCCTTCGAGCAGGAGCACTGACGAGGCGTTGCTGAGGAGGCTCCTCATCGTGCGCTTCAAATACTCAGTGAGGGCTGAGGACATGGACACTGGCCTGTATTCGAGGCTGTGCAAGGAGTCGAGCGGTATATGGAACTGGTGCTTGGAGGGATACAGGAAACTCGTGGAGTACGGGTTCAGGTTCCCAAGGAGCAAGGACAACGAGGTCGAGCAGCGCAAGATGATGATGGCGTCGGGGCAGCAGATGGAGGTGTGGCTTCAGGACGAGGGGATGGCTCCTGTCGGTCGGACGAGGCTACAGAACCCTTACAGGGTGCTGTTGAACACGCTGTGGGACAGGTACAAGGATTGGTGTGAGAGAAACGACGTGGACATCGACGTTGACACCCCAAGGGCTATGGCCCAGATGATGGGCGGTGGAGCGAGGGGCGCGAGGGGTCTCGGCTATGTGAAGAAGAGGTGCTCGGTGGGCGTGTTCTTTGAGGTATACAGTGACAAAAAGATAGAATTTGGCGTATGATTGACAAGACAAGCGATGAGTGGAAGATAGCGGCCAACGAGCTGGGGCATACCGTTTCGTTGGCCATAGACAAGTTCAAGAAGACTATCGGGTGCGCACGGTGCAGCATAGAGACCACTGACTACGAGTACGACTACGAGTACAACGCCAGTACGGGCGGAAGGGTCAAGAACGGTTCCAAGATAGGCGTCAACATCTATACCACGGATATGCTGGATGACGATGATGACTTCGGTGACTATGATGAGTAGCTGTCATGGGGAGGCTTAGGAGGTTCAACGACAGGAGGCCGAGGTGTGGTGGTGTCGCCCCGAGGGAGCACTATGTGAGGAAGGGCGGCAGCTGGAAGGCCAAGATGAGTTTCCCGTCGAGGGCAAGCGCTGACAATTGGATTAATGTACACTCAACTCCAAGGCTCACTTGGGTGTGTTACGAATGTTCAATATGCCACCAATGGCACTTGTCGAGTATAAGGAAAGATGATAAATGAGCAAACATACATAAACAATTATAGATATAGCTTATGAGTTTTATGAGAAAAACGCCAGTAGAGGCTATCCAGTGGAACGGTGACAATGCGAAAAAAGTCTCTAATTTTATCAGTCTTACTACCAAGTCCCGTTGTACGCGGGACGACGGCTTCGGCAACCTTAATATAGTCTACGAAGACCTTAGGAGGGGGCGTAAGTTTAAGGTTGTCGTTCCTAAGTTCGGATGGGTTGTGAGAGATGGCAAAACCCTTCAGTTCTACAAGGATGCCACTTTTAGAAAGACCTTTGAGGAAGTGTGGGAAGACGACTACAAAGGCATTGACGGAGAAGTCATGAGCAATATCCTCAAGGAGGCTCTTGACGGTTGTGATGAGCCTTTCAAAGGCTTTAAGGATGTCTTTAGAGTAGAGCCATCTTTGGGCGCAGGACTATGTATCACCCCAGCCCATATAAAGATTGACAACCTTTACAAAGGCTATGAAAAGACCCACGAGGAAGTCAAGCTCTCTGATGGATTGAAAGAGATGGCAAGCAACAAAGAGAAAGAGTACTCGCATGGCAAAACAAAAGGTATCGAATCCGACACCTTTGAGTCCGTTCTCAACGAAATGAAGGAGCTTCACGCCAAGAAGAATGCCGACTACGGAGATGCAGCGCATACGAACTTCCTTAGATATGGTCCTGTTGCTTCTCTATCCCGTCTTAGTGAGAAGATGCAGAGGGCCGAGCATATATTCCTAAGTGGTAAATGCGAGGTAAAAGACGAGCCTCTTACAGCAACCCTTATTGACATGGCAATAACTTCTGCCATGCTTTATATGGAACTTAAGAATATCGAAAATGGTTGATTGGAAACATTTATGGATGGCTGTTTTATGCGCCGCAATATCTATTGGTGGAAGTATTGTTCTTGCACAATTTTTCCCTAATGTATTGCTTGCGTTGATAGCAGCGGCTTTTGTTTTTGCACTCACATTTTCATTCTATATGATTCTTGATTCTTGGTGATATTTAAGAGAAAGACAACAGTTGGAAGAATTAAAGATTATTTACAAAGATAATAATGGAACAAATCAAGATTAAGTTGGAGGGCGGCATGATGCCCAAGAAGGCGACTCCTTTCGACGCTGCGTATGACGTGTATGTGCCGGAGGACACCGATGTGACGGTAGGCAGGCAGTGCATAGACTTGAAGTTCCGCATGGAGCTTCCACATGGCATGGCAGCTTTCATACGTTCGAGGAGCGGATACTCGCTAAAAGGTGTTGAGGCTACGGTTGTAGACCTGGATGGCAAAGAACGTGATGTAAGAATAGACGCAGAGGTAATAACTGGACTTATCGACGAGAAGTTTCGTGGGTGTCTTGGCGTTTTGTTTTACTACCACTACTACGATGGTTACTATAAGCGTGTCTACCTAAAAAAAGGCACTCGTATCGCCCAGATACAGATAGTGAGTGTTCCTGAGACAGAGATGATTGAGGCTGATAAACTTGACATGACAAACGACCGTGGAGGCGGTTTCGGACACACTAATATGTAACTTGCCATGACAGTACGAGACATGGGTAAACAAACAATAGATTTATGGACAAGGAACAGGTAATCATAGGCTCTGTGCCGTCAAAGGCCAACAGCTATAAGATAATCACAATAGCCGGGCATGGAAGCCTCGCAAAGACGGCCGCAATGAAGAAATACGAGCAGTCTTTCTACATGCAGTGTGGCAAGTACAGAGGCCTGATGTTAGAGGGGTATTTTCGCCTCGACCTCGATGTGTATTTTCCTACCATGAGCCATGACCTTGACAACTCTCTCAAAGTCATCCTCGACTGCCTCCAGTCATGCAAGGCTATCAAGAATGACAACAGATGTGTGGCTATCAACGCACGCAAGTTCATCGACAAGAACAATCCAAGGATAGAGTTTACATTAACACCGGAGCTGTAAACGAGCCATTGAATAATTTTGTGGAAGAAAGTTACACTCTTGGGACGATGCGATGTTACTAATGACTAAAACAGTATGGATAAAGAACAATTACATTCAGCCTTACTTCTTCTAATGAGTAAGTTAGAAGATATTAAGAGCAATCCAATGCACGACAAAACGTTCGTTGTTGCATTAACGGAAGTACTACGATACTTCCGTGACAATGGTGAATTAAGGGAGGCTTATAAACAACATAAAGCTATAATAGCCGACATGGAAAAGCAACCATTCTGTAAAGCTATCATGGATATGTTCTGTGCGAAGATTACCACTGAACATCCAGAACTTCCTCCTTTTAATATGAAAGAAACTATAGAGAAATTATCCTCAGACGAGTTTGTTGACAATAAAATTAAAAACGTGTTAGGGTGAACTACCCAGAAGCTAAAGACTTCTGGGTTTCCTCGAGTCAATATTATGGACAAGGAATATATCAAGAACATCATATCAGAAATAGAGGCGAAACACGTCAAAGAGAATGTGGTTCCAAACTACGTCCTCATGGAGGATGTTAAGCGTGCCGTTATTGACGACTTGACGAACGCCCTCAGAGAGATGTGCAAAGACGGTACGTTGGAATGGCACAAAACGCTCAATTCGGTGGGTCTCAACGTGAAAGGAGGTTCCCATGAGTAAGGACTGGACGGGAGGCTTCAATTCGGTGTTCAAAACACTTGGGGCGAGCAATCATACTGAACGTGAGAGACAGAAAGATGACTTTTATTCGACAGACCCGAAGGCATTAGAGTTGTTCTATCCTAAGTTCCCTATACATCACAAAGTATGGGAGTGTGCTTGTGGGAGTGGAGAGTTGTCAAACTGGCTCGAATCCCGCGGACATGGTGTCCTTAGCTCTGATTTGGTAGACCGTGGCTATGGAACGTATGGCATTGATTTTCTGAAAGTGGAAAAGGATAATGAAGTATTGAACAAATGGGCAAACGGAGAAACGTTTGACATACTCACCAACCCTCCATACAAATATGCAACACAGTTCATACAGCACGCTCTCGACCTTATTCCTAATGACGGACGTGTCATCATGTTCCTGAAGACAACATTCTTAGAGGGCAAACAACGCAAGAAGCTCATCTATGACGTGAATCCTCCAAGGTATGTCTTTCAGTATTCAGAAAGGATTTTATGCGCAAAGAATGGAGATTTTGATTACATGCGGAAACACGGTGGCAGCGCAGTTGCCTATTGCTTTATGATTTTTCAAAAAAACAATAAAGAAAAAATTACGGAGATTAAGTGGTTGTAATAAACCTCTGAAAACCTACGACAAGGTTGCGAGAGTAGAACCGACGAGGCCGGGCATGAAGTTCCCGACAAGCATCATAAGGATACGCAAGGAGCACGAGAGGGAAGTATTGCATCCGACACAGAAAAGCGTGGATTTGTTGCGGTATCTGATAAGAACATACACCAACAAAGGCGAATTGGTGCTTGACAATACGGCAGGAAGTATGAGCACCGCAATAGCAGCCATACGGGAGGGAAGGAGGTTCCTCATGGTCGAGAAAGACGAGCGGTTTTTCAAGATAGGAAAGAAGCGGATAGAGGATGAACTGAAGAACCCGACATTGTTTTGAATCACAAGTTTAACGTTAAATACAAAAGTTATGGGAATCAGAATTGATGAGAACACCATCTTCGAGGATGGCAGAAAGAAGAAGATTAGTGAGGCTAACGCAGAGCCTAAGGATAAACCCGAGACCGAGGAAGAGCCTAAGACTGGCAAGGTGTCCGAAAAGGCAGAGAAGAAGACATCTTCCAAAGGAAAGGAGGCGCGAGCATGAGTAAGGAGAAAACCAATAAGACCGCCAGCCCCAATCAAGGTATCGGTTTCGGCAAGGGGGTACGCGTTGGCAATTTTCGCCTTTACAAGACACGCAAGGGTGTTGGCAGTAAGGAGACCATAGAGGCTCTGGTCGTGTCAAGCCTAAGCCAGTCTTGGAGCGTTACGATACCATGCACGTTGCCTATCTATCATCTAATAGAAGATGCGTATGCGAGTTCAATAAAGGATGATAGCCGGATGCTGAACATGCTCTTGGGCAACTTCCTAAACGCCACGCTTACTCCAAGAGCTGACTACCATTATCTTGTGAACTGTATCGCTCAGATTTTTGCAAACCCTAATGGCGAGGTAGAAAAGGACGGTAAAAAGTATAAGCTATATGACGCAGTGGCCAATGACGTGCGGTGGATTGGAGAACGTATAGCTGCTGAGTGTGAGCAAGATAGGCTTAACGAGGAGCAGAGCCCCGACGAGGAAGCCTTAAAGCGCGACGAGACATTTCACGATATGGTTGACGAGCTTCAAAAATTGGGGAAAAAAGAGGCAAACGATGGCGCAAAGTCAGAATGATTTTTTATCTTTGTAGAGGTGAATAATTTGAACTCTTCATGTTTTTTTTTGAACATTAGATTTTCACCTGTGCGGGCTGCGCGTGAGCACAGCCCGTATTTTGTCACAGGTCGTCGTCGTGTGTCTTCCTCCATTCCTTGTAAAGAGGACATTCGACGGTGCATCTTATCGGCATATAGTAGTTCACGTGGTCATTTCCCGTATCAACCGTCTCCGAGTTCTTCCTGAGCATTTCAGAATACTTCACGAACATCTCTCCACGCTCCTTACTGTTCTCCGGCAGAGACTGTGCCACACGCAGTATCTCCAAAGCCGCCTGCTGACTATCAATGAGCGTATCGTCTACAGCAGCGTCAGAAGGAGCGTTATGCCTTCTGGACCTGTCCTTAACAACGGACTTGAACTTTTCCTCTGATGCTATTGAGTTCATAATGTTGTTGGCCTCCAACACTGACTTGGAAGCATATTCTGGGAACGCCACGTAAAAGGCGTCCTGCCTCTGATAGCCGATACTCATAAGGTCAGCCATCACAAGTTCGTTTATTCCGATGCCGTAGCTGTCAGCCTCGGACTTCAGTTTCTTTGTATAAATTGAATTAGCCATGTTATCTAAAATTAAGCGGTCTATAGTTGTCTATCTCGCCGACGTCTTCTTTGACGAATACCACATAGCAGTAGCAGTTTGAGTGCATTGGCAGAACCATGCCGCCGCTCATCGGGTGAAACCACCCTGTCTGCATGTCACAGATGTTTGGGCATGGGTACGTGCTGCCACGAAATACATAATACCCGGTCATGCCGTCCTCCTCTTTTTCCAAGAACAGGCTTTTCATCCACGCCTTTGCAAGCGTGGAGCGTGCCATCGTGACAAGGTTCGTCGCCCCGTATTTGGACAGCCCTACAGAAGGTTTGTGGGTGAAGGGATCATACTTTGTACCTCCGCTTATAATGCCCTCGGCGTTGAACATCTTCCCAGACTTCATCGCTGCCAAGACTTCGGGCGAGGTGTACAATGTATGGAGTATTGACTTTGAGCGGTTTACAGCCTTATTCACGTCATATCCTGCATACTTCATAGACGCCACAAGAGCCTCAACGTCCTTGGAGAACCTTGATATGTAGTACTGCGTTGTCCATTTCAAGTCTTTGTTATGCGTGCCGAGTGTTGCCAACCAACTTATAATTGCCCCATAGTGCTTGTTTTTGCGTTTCTGAGGCACTGAATCTTCTTCGATGAGTGATAATAGCTCCTCTAACAAATCGTCCAAAATAGCGTATATTTCTTGTCTCATGCTGTCATTTGCTCCAAAGGAGAAGTTCTGTGGGTCTATGTTGTATTTGTAGCATACACGTATCATCTGCTCGACATACTCTTTCAGTATGTCGTCAACGGCGGAGGCGAGAGCTATCTCCGCCCTCGACCTCTCCAAAACATACTCCTTTGCGGCGTTTATGTCATCCTGTGTGGGTGCATTGATACCGCTTGGGAGCTTTAATGTAATATCCTCTGCCACTGCGCATTAATGATTATCGTCCCACAGCCTCCAGTTGTTCTCGTTGGGTCTATTTCCGTTGTGATCCGTGCCAACAGTCCTCGGCCTTCCTCCTCGTCCGCCAGTGGCCACCGAGCCTTTCTTTACGGTAACCTTTTTGACTTTTTTGTCATCGTCGGCGGTGCCATCATCTCCATTGCTGCCGCTCGTATCCTTTGTGTCAATGTCGTTATTGATGTCAGCCTGAGCCTCAGCAGCCTTGATGTTAGCATCGGTCTGCATATCAATAAGCTGCTCCTGCATGTCAACATTTGCACTATTCTGTACGTTGAGCTTCTGCTCTTGCAGTAACAGATCCATCTGTTCCTGTTCTTTCTTCTCGTTGACGATACGGGTCCACTCGGACGGGATAGCATACGGATTCTTCTCGGATGCAGTCTGCTTGGAGATGAAGCCGTTCTGTATAGACATAGAGAGGTCGTTTATAACATTCTGGTCGTTCTGGTGGACGTATGGCTTGATATAGTGGCTGATGTTGACCTTTTGAAAATCAAGGAGCCTTCCCGTCTCCACGCCATATCCGTATTGGAAGATTTCCACCACCTTGTCTATGAACGCATCATATTCCTGTGAGTCTATCATAGCCTTCTCGTAGGCATCAGAGTACATCAGCTTGATAGCCACGCCCGGTGTGTCGCCCGATTTGAGTTCAGGCGCCTTGACAGTGAACGACTGCTTGTATATCTGCTCCTCCAGCTTCTCCAACTCGGAGTTATATGCGGCTGACGCATCCTGACGGTTAAGGAACCCGATTTCTCCGTCAGACGGCAGGAAGAAAATCTTTGAGGCGTGTGTAAGGTCAGCGTCGGACAACTCAGTGGAACCCTCTCCCTTGACGTACATGATGGGGAGCCCGAAGTCGTGGTTGGACTGAGCGAGACGAGAGAACGCCATCTCATAGTTCTCTATGCTTTCCTCAGAGGCAGTCCAGCAAGGCCCGTTGTCATCCCTCTTGTAAGCCACCGGGATAGACGGGAAGTTGTGCGGAGACATTTCTTCACAGACAAACCCGTCTGTATCGAACTTGGACTTTGCAAGAGAATCCACGTTGTCCCAAAGGGGCGCGGACGTTTCGGCGGAAGAGGAGAACCTGTAATAATATTTGTCGTCCCACACTTCAATGTAATCAGTAGAGGCGAGCGTTGTGTCGTCGACGTCCGTGAACTCCCTTGCGAAGCACAACAGCCGTCCCGTCCTCATGTCATAGTGAGGGTACAGCCTGTCTCCATCGAGGAAGGAAACTATTTTCCACCCGAACTTTCCGTTGTCGAGGAAGCCAATCAGCGCACCGTCTCCAGTCGCCTTTACTGACTTTGCGCTCTTGTACCACGCCACCTCCATGTTCTTCTTCGCCCACCCACGCCTGAACTCGTTGAACGTGTTGTTGTTCGCGTCGTTGTCTTCTTTGTCAGACAGCTCAAACTGGATGTCGTTTCCACAAAGGTGCGTAAGCTGTTTTTGAAGGATGATCTGCTGAAAGGCGAATGCGTACCTTGGCACTTCCTGCAAGAACCACTTCCCGAAATTCTCCTTGTCTGCCTCATCCGTATTCTGTCGCCAAATATCCGGGTAATACTCTCGGTCGTTGATGAGATGCCCGGCGGGGTCGAGCTCACGAAGGAAATCTTCCTGCGTGACTCTTTTCCGACGCATGAACTCTTTCACGGGAGCCTCTTCGCGTATGGTGCCGGTGATAACCGTTCCGTGGTCGTAGTGGCCGTATGGAAGTGTGCGGACAAACGGCTTCTTGGTGCGCAGTGAGCGCTTTGTCGGCGTTTTCTTATTGATGTCCTCTGCCGAAATGGACTGAATATATTCTGCCATGATATGATAGATTTAGAAATTACGAGCCCACGAGGGGATTCCCATCTTTGGCTGTTTTATGTCGAATATTTTTCTCATCAAGAGGCTCTCAAAGAAGTCAGGAGAGTGGCCGACAAGCGTCTTCATTTGAGCTTTCTTTATCAGGCACCACCCTTTGTCTTGCTTGTCGGTATCCTGGCGTATGCACTTGCGCTCAATCATCAGAATATCACCTAATGTCCTGTTTTTGAAGTGTTTACCACTGAACTTCCTGCCAAGAATAGACTTGTTGAAACTTATACGGCGCTCAAGAATATCCTCAGCGAAAGTATATGCGCACTGACTCTTGATATTGTCGTATATGTTCTTGTATTTAGGCTTAACAGCCTCGATATTGTTGAACGGGACGGCATGTGGGAAAAATCCCTTAAAAGTCTGTCCAAGGCCGTTGAGGTCATAGGTGAAATGATTTTGGACGACCCCCCACTCTTCGAGCTTGGCATTGATTGCCGAGCATGTATCCTTAGAGTTAAGCTTGCATACAAAGACGTCCTGTACATGATGCCCAATCCACAGCCACAAGACACAGTTGTCACCTCCCGTGAACGCCACGTCGCATGAAGCGTATCTTACTCCGTCGTCGGTCTGATGGGCGTTGTCGAAGCAAGCCTGCAAGTCAGACATCTTTATCAGATCGTCACCCATCGACATGAAATCCCAGTTTCCCATGAGGTCTCTGGCTTTCTGCTCGTCAGACTGCTGCGCGAGGTTTGCGAAGTACGAAGGGTCACTCTTGACAAGTATCTTGTTATATTTGAGCTCGGCACGAATGAAAGTCACGGACTTTGTGAACATACGTTGTGGGGTATATCCCGCCGGGACATCATTGACATCCCCCCATGTGTGCTCCCACAGACTGTCTATCTCGTCCTTGCATTGCTCGTAAACCTCCTCCCGTGTGTCACCCCATACAGCCTCGTTCACGTCCTCTCCTTTCATGTAAACGTATCTTACCTTGCCGTCACGTTCTGGGATGGGATAGCCGTCATCCCCAATCCACCAGCTTATAAACGTCCTTACCCAAGACGTAGGGTTAGGGTTGCATGTGCCTATTATCCTGTTCTTTATGCCGCACGCGTTACGGTTTATTGATTGCAGGTATTTGAACTTCGGATAGTCTATCTGGGTAATCTCGTCAATGCCGAGGTACGCATACTGACGACCTTGAAAACGGTCAATAAAATCCTTGTATGCCCCGGCATAGTATGTAAGAGACAGAGTTGCCCCGCTGTTGAAGTACCATGTCATATCGTCCTTGGAGCGGTTATAAGCGCCTTCCCCCTTGTAAAGTGCCTGTGAGTCCCTGATAATGTTCGTGAGGTCGTCCTTCTCCTTACGGAAGATGATGGCGTTAAAGCGACTCTTGTCGATGTCGTACAAGGCGCCCATTAACAGCTGAAAGGTATTGTGGTTGATAGTGTACCCGTCAGTCATATATAGGTGATCGTCGCCGCTGACGGTGATACATCTGCACTTCAAGTTGTCCGAGGCGCCATTTATACGGACAATCTTCTTCCGAAGCCCGTGAATGTCTGACTTTGACTGAGGAACAGACGCCATGGCTCTAAGGCTCTTGAATTTAAGCTTCGGCACACATCTTCCGGGAATCCTCTCGTCCGGCGCTTTCAACACCATCTTCCATGTAGGAACCCCGTCCAGTTCGTCTCGCTCTTCTATAACGTTTGCCCACCATCCGAGGCTCCTGCACATTTGCGCGAGCTGATTTATGTATTTCTTGTTTGGCAGTTTTATATAGAGGATTGAGCCGCACTGTTTGGAACGCACGGAATGAGCGTTCATGTAGAACACGCCTTGAACAAAGGAAATCCTGCTCTCAACATCCGCGTACATATACTCGTCGGGTATAAACGCGGGGATTCGGGCTCTCCTTGACGTAATGGTCTTTCTCGCCGAGTCTGGTATGCCGGAGGCGTATCCATACTTCCCTGCGATTTTCAAGAGCAAGCCCATTGCATACAAGTGCTTGTATGTGGACCTGTCGTATCTCTCAATCCTAAGCCCATACTTAGAGAACTCATAATAGCCGTATGCTGAGGCCATGCCAAGTACATGCGGGTGTATAGGGAGTTTCTCAATAGTGATTCCGTTCTCGAAATTTACGGGAGGCGGCAGCGGAATCTCGTAGAACTCCGTCTCCCCCTCGCGCAGCGCGTACATACCCTGTCCGCCCAATTTGTAGTGATTGAGAATTTCTTTTGCCGTCATAACGGTGTATTCCTCACATCCTGATTTCCCGACGAGGAATCTGTGCTCTGGCATGACGGTGGATGTTGTGCCGTCGTCAAAGTGGAACACATAACATCGTCGCACTCCTTGCTCGTAGATGTTTGTCACTTTCTGAATGCCATCCCAAGGCGTAACCACCTTGTCTCCGACCTTCAGCTCGCCCATGAGCTTGAAGCCATTCGGCGTGACCACTGGGGTTGCATAGCTGTTTGCCTTACCTCCACCACGGTTTCCTCCCGTGATAAGAATGTCCACGTTAGAAGACAGCCCTTGCTCCTGTGGCCCTTCCTGAGCAATGAAGTTTACAGCGTTTCCATTGGATGAAAACTTCTTTCGCAGTTTCTCTGCGTCTTCGCACGCCATTATGGGTTTTCCGCTTGGCGTTGTTAATCCAGTTAAATTTACCATAAATACATTATATAAACAACCGCAAATGTACTAATAATCAATCCGTAAAAGGGAAATTTTACATAAAACCGATTGTTTTTAGGTAAATATTTTTTGTTTTCTTGTGATCTTATGTATTTTTGCAATTAAATAGGCAAGAAAAACTTGTCATAAACAATCTAAATTTTATAGTAATGGAGAAAGAATCTCTTATTGAGGGTTTAAGAAGCAGACTCGGAGATAATGCGACTGCTGTTTCCGACAGAAGTTATGATGAAATCGCTATGGCTGCACTTCCAATGTTCGCAGACGACGATAAGGTCACAGATGATACATGGAAAGTGCCTGTTCAGATGCTCAGCTCACTTGTTGGACAGTACCGCCATGATGTAGCAGACGGAATTGCAAAAGGCAAGGACACATGGACGGCTGAGCAGGGAGAGGCCAACAAGAAAGCGGTAGCCGAGGCGGTGGCCAAGGCCAAGGCCGAGTGGGAGGCATCCTTAAAAGGAAAGGCAGCCGGAGCGGCTGCAAAGGCAGAAGGCAATGATGGCAAAAAGAATACAAACTTGGACATCCTTGAACAGGTAAAATCATTGCTCGCCGAAAATAACAAACAGCTGCTTTCGGCCGACGGAGCTATTGGCAAGCTCACCTCTTCTGTAAACGGGTTCATGGAAAACTATAACAAGCAGCAGAAAGAAAACCTTGAAAGCGGTATTCGCAAGCAGATTGCTGATTATCTGTCTAACAAGGGCGCATCTTACAAGCCAGCTGTAAACCTTGCTATAAAGAACTTGGAGATTGGCGACAATCCTGATATGGACGTATTGAAGTTACAGGCCGAGAAGGGTTATATGTCCATAGTAAAAGACTTCTACGGTGACGGTGGAAAACCTTTTGGCGGAACCGGCACGGGCGGCACGGGGAAAGGCTTGGTAGATGACTATATCAAGCAACGTGCGCAAGAAGCTCAGAAAGAAGCTAATGACGCAGAGGCACTGCGGAAGAGTTTTAAATAACAAACAATTTTAATTAACAGAAGTATGATTCAAGGTACAGAATTTAACCAGACCGTCAAGTACTCCAAGAAGTATGGCGGTGTGCGTAAGGTTTTTGAAGGAAAGCCTTACATGCTGGTAGGCGGATTCAGCTTCAATCTTGAAGACCTTCCGCTTCCCGGAAACGTGCTTCCCGCAGGCGCACCTGTCAGCGTTGACGAGGATAAGCGTACCATCACTCCTATCTACACTATTGCAGTGAAGGGTGTTGCAGACGCCGTAGTCACCGTCGCAAAGTCCGAGTGGGGAGTACCCGTAAAGGTTGGCATGATTGCTCCAACGGGCGAGACTGTCACCGCCTTAGAGGATGCAGGCGACACCTACAAGGTAACATTCAGCGCAGCTCCCGCAGCAGCGAAGGAAGGCGCGGTTCTCACACTCTATCCGAAGAGCGTAGGAAAGGCTGGCGTAAAGGCCAACGCCCTGCTCTATTGTGACATTTGTCTTGATCCGTATGCCACGGCATGTCTCGGCGACGCAGTATGGTTCTGTGAATATCCCGTGCTCGCACGCAGGACGTTCCCAATCACTGACGACATCAAGACACAGCTCCGTGAGGCAGGATGCGCATTCTATTTTTCTAACCGCAAATAAAAAGGAGGACTGATTTATGAGAAGCAACACACTTTATTCTTATGACATTAGCCAGTTCCTTGGAGCCGATTCTTTCGGTGTCCTCCTGAACACGGCTAATCAGAAATACAATGAGGCCATCTGGCGTCGCTACGCTGATTGGGGTATGCCTACCGATGACACCGAGTGGGTACAGGGCATGAAGGAAACCCCGATTCTCGTGCGTGCATCCATCCTCGGACCTGATGGCAACAAGCCTCAGAGAAGCACAGAGGGATGGAATGTCTACAAGGGCTCCGTTCCTGAGTTCGGTCACTCATTCAGTATCGACCAAGACGATTTCAAGATGCTCCGCAAGCGTTCCAAGCTTGAGGGAACTCCGTTTGAGAACCTTATGGTGGACAGCCTTATACAGAACTCCGCAAACATGCTTGGCGGTATTCATAATGAGCTGTCACACATGGTGTTGAGCGCACTCTCTACCGCAGAAATCCACGAGGCGTCAGTAGATGGTGGCAAGTATGATTTCCAGTTCCCGTTGGAGAAAGGACATAAACTCACCGTCACCACAATGTGGTTCAACAAGGACGGTTCCGCAAATGCGTCTGCCGATCCTGTCAAGGACATCGTGGACATGCAGAAGTATCTGACTGACGACTTACAGCTCGCCGTGGACCATTGGAAGATCAGCAAGACGCTGCTTGACAAGCTCCTTGCCCATCCAAAGGTGATTTCCGCTTGTATGGCACGTACTGAGTTCCGCAACGTCAACTCTTCGTTGCAAGGCAGCTTGGTGCTCACGCAGGACGAGGAGCTCGCTATCATCCACGGCCTTAACATCTGGCCATTCGATGTCATTGACTTCAAGACCCGTCACGAGGAAGACGGTAAGCCTCAGATGGATGAGCCTGCATTTGACCCGAAGGTTATGGTGGCCGCAAACAGCCAGTTCAAACCATTCACCATCAAATGCACGAACTCCATCTACCGTGACCGTCTGAAGGCTGGCCCTACTGCAAACTCCTCTCTGTACTCTTTCGTCGAGGACAGAATCGCAGTGTTGTCAACATGGCAGGAGCGTCCTATCAAGAACATCGTGGACTTCGGCTTACAGGCTGGCCCTGTGTTCCGCAATACCCACGACCTCGCCATCTTGAAGGTGCAGGCAGACAAGTAAGTAACATAGAACACTGATAGTTATGGAAGAGCAAGGGCAGACATTCACTATTGAGTCCTACCTCAGAGGTAAGGTGAGGAATATCGACATTACCGATGACGCGATGATGTCGGCACTCGTTGACGCACAGGTTGGACCCGATACGCCGGCAATGGATGCTACCGACAAGCAGAAAGACCTCGCCTTGGCATCCATCTTTATATGGATAGCCGGTTCCCCAACCCGTTCGCAAAGCATCAAGGATGCTGACGGACGGTGGAGCCACGAGGAGGGGGGAGAGCAGATGTCTGCCCTTGCCGCCAACCGTTATCTCGCTATGGCCAACGAGCTCCGCAAGAAATGGGGCTTGACGGCCGTAGCCAACTCTCAATGGGGCTTCAAGGGAAGCGGATTCCATGATGTCAGGAACTATGGCTCACTTCATTACTAAGCACTATGGCTAAGATAAACAACCCAAGATTTCCGCATACATGCAAGGTGTATCGGAAGATGACCGTAAAGACGGCTGTTTCCGACGACCCAAACGTGGACGAGGACGACATCACGCAGACCACGGAGAAGGTACTGTATGAGGGAAAATGCAGGAGCTACGACCACGACACCACGTCAGACAAGGGAGAAGTTATCACGGCAATCCGAGACCTCGCCTTGTCTATGAAACAGGACGAGTGGACGGAGGACAACGCTCCAAAGAAGGGGGATTTCGTCGAAGTCAACAAAGGTGCTTTCAAGGAATGGGGAACAGTCATAGATTTCAGACCGAACAACTTGGGAACGGACATACTCTTTAGGTACGACAGCTGATGGGGCAGGTAGAGGACATAATGAATGCTTGGAAGAAGCAGGTTGACAGCGAGATGAAGGCTAAGTGCGTCACCCTCGCAAGGCAAGTGCTTCAACGTGCCCTTTATTACCGCGAGCAGCTTGTGGCAAGTGATATAGGACACAACTACACGGGTAACTTTATCAACTCTATCGTATGCGGAGTATGGGAGAACGGGACGAGTATCTCTATGCTCCTTGGAAGTAAGCTTGTGGGGAGAAGTCCCATTATGTCCAAGATGACATTAAGAAAAGACAACTCCCCCAGACGCTATAGGTTCGGGGAAAAGTTCAGGGACAACATGAACTCCACGGATGGCTATCCAGAAGGTGTAAATGGACCTGACTGGGATAACTCCACGTCCTCGTTCTTGACTTCGGTAAGGACAAACACGTCTAAAAGCGGCATGCAGGACGCAGAGGACTTTATCTCAAACTTCAAGCCACGCGTAAGGAAAGGTTATGTCATAGCATTAGGATACCCAGTAGAGTATGCTCAGGAAATGGAGAAGTTGAGAGCCTCAACGGGTCTTGCTCTCGTAGAAGACGAGTACTCGTCGAAGATTGAGCAGATACGTAAGTTCTTTATGTTTGACAGCGAGATAAAGGCTACGAACTCAGGGCTTAGCACTGACGTTTGGGATAACATATTCGCTACAAACACGGCATACGACATGGGTGTCTCTATGGATGAACTGCCAAATGCCGTGAACGACATCCTCAATCAGATGGCTGACTCTAATTCCCGTTTGCAACCGGGCCTTGGAAATAATATCACGTTTGTCCCGTCCGATGTCAAGGCTCAAGATGATCCACTTGGAGGCGGTCCGATAGGAGATGATGTACCATTCTAAAGGAAACTATATATGGCAGACATGACAATGACACAAAGCATACTCTTCACGATAGGCGAGGCTATCAAGCCTACGGTCGGGAGTTACTACTATCTCACAAGGCCAAATGCCTTCAATGAGGAAGTAAAGCATTTCGCCGTTATCGACCTGCCAACTATGTTCCGCAGGCAGCTCACTGGATATTCCGACGAGCAGACAAGCACGAGTGGTATCATCTATGTGTTCTCAAAGTCAAAGACGAACAACACCCCAAACATAGGAGACCTCACCGCGCTGTCCGAGGGAGTTCGGAAGCTGTTCCCGATAAAGGGCAAAGGCTTTTCGTGTATGCGCCCGGACATGCAGTACATGGGAGTAGACCAATACGGTTATCAGTGCTCAAGAATAAGTTTCAGGATTTACATCAAAAATGTTTAACATTTAATTCTATAGAATTATGGCAGCAACAATTGTAAAGAAAGCAGACGCGGCAGGTAAGGTGCACATGGGCATCTCTGAAATCTACGCGGTGGTGGGTGGCTTTACCGTTACGGCAGGAGCCGTCGACCTGACAAGCGAAACAAAGATTTTCAATTATCCTACTGAGGATGGAAGTTTCAACTACAACGGCGGTACTCCGAGTGTCAGCCACTTCCACGTGTACGGTCAGACCGCAGACTGGGCGTCAAGCATGACACCGGGAGACAGCTCTATTGAGCTCAATATCCCCACCTACGAGACGAACGTGTTGGAAAGCTTGGGCTTCAAGCAGAATGACCTCGAAGTCAAGGGCGCGGGTGACATTACGGGCGACACCGCAAAGACCTCCTTAAAGGGCAAGAGCTTCGCACAGACTCAGAAGGCTATCCATCTCGGAATTATCGGCGTTTCCGAGGACGGGGCAAGCGCTGTGTTCATCAAGAACACAAAGTTATATGCTACTGTTATGAACGATGACAGAAACAAGCCTCTGTATGTCAAGTTGAGCGGTTCTATCGCCGATGGAGGCGACCCTGCGAGCATGGCTATCCTGGAGCCCGCGGAAGCCAGTGCTTAAAGAAGTATAAGGCAAGAAGATTTATTCAGGCATAACACTCATGGAGAGGGCGGAGGTTCTTGGTAGCCCCACGCCCTCTTCTCGTTGTGGAATGTGCGTAAAAAACAAGATGATATGTCAGAAATAAGCAAAGAGCCGGAAATCAAACAGCCCACAGAGGGACAACAGAGGGAATATATCTCCGCGAGGGACAATGATGCCACGGTTGTTAGGATTGAGGGTACAAACAAGAAGTATAAGATACGGTGGCTGAGAAACGGTCAGATGGTCAAGCTGTCAAGGCTGTTGCTCCACAAGGCAGACACCGACGACCAAGACCCGAAAGACGGGGACAGGAATGACATCCTTAGGGAGGTGCTGTCGGACAACAAGCTTGCGTGCAAGGCGGCTGCAATCTTCATCCTCAACAGCTGGGTCAAATTGAAAGTGTGCTATTGGTTCCTGTGGCGGTGGTTCTACTACGTCAAGGAATACAGCGACGCTCAGCTTCACGAATTGCTCAATGAGGGCAAAAAAAAAGTTCCGTGGGTTCAGTTCTTGGGTACTACCATGTGCTTGACAGAGGTAAAGGGTACGCTGATGAACATGACGATGAGGGAAGCAGAACATACCCTTCAAGAACTCCGTTCGGCGCAAGATTCTCAGACAGGAAAAGACTCCAATGGCTCCACACAAGCCGATACTTCCTCTTCGGACTCATAGAGGTCAAGGAATGGCCTTACCTATGGGGATACACGGCAGCTCAGATACAACTAATGATGATTGACGAGCCCATGACGGTGTACAAGAAGAGTGACGAGAAGACAGAGGCTGAGAAGAAGACTCCGGAGCACATGATGGAGGTCGTTGAACGATGGAAGGCCAAAAAGAGACAAGGCAAGGGCGTTAAGCTGTCCGACTTCTTGGGTAAGGGGGCGGATGCGCTTGTTGACAGCAACATTAAGTAAAACAAAAGAAAGGATTAGACATGAACCCACTGACATTTCAGATGCAGATAAGCAACAGTTTGGAGACTCAGATAAAGCACTATACTGAGGAGCTGAACAAGCTGTTGAGTATCGCAAACGGCAAGGAGATAAAGATTGGCGTTAGTGACAGCCTCACGCAGCTTGTGGCGGAGCTACAGAAAGGCATGTTGAATATTACAAAGGCGCAGAACGAGTCCGTAGAGGCCGGGAAGAAATTGGAAGTACAGGCTAAGGCGCAGGCAGACGCTACCAAAGCGGCAGTAGAGGCGAATGAAAAGTTAGCTGCGTCTCAGAAAAAAGTACAGTCCGCACAGCCCAAGCAACTGGAGCTCGACTTCACAAAGCAGACCACCAAGCTCACCGAGTTTGCAGAGAACGTGGAGCGTTGCATCGGGCGTATCAGGACATCAATAGAAAGCCTTACCGCCAACATGGGCAAGGGCGTTGACAATACCGCCTTCGTGCAATCACTGACCGCGTTCACGCAAGCCATGCAGCCTTTCGCCGACTTGGTGGATAAGCTGTCCGCTTCGAGTGGGAAGTATCAGGACGTGATGCAGAAGTTGGCCGCAAGCTCCAAGGATTTGTTGGCGTCCGTGCAGCAGGTGAAGAACGTCGAGAGCAGCGTCAACTCCAAGACCACCGGCGACGCACAGAAAGACGCGGCCGAGGGCATGAGGCAATATATAAACAACGTCAACAAGCTCGAGCACGCCCTTATGAGGCTTGACAATGCCATATCCCAAGCGGAGAGCGACAAGGCGAGGATTGCCAAAAATAGTGGAGAAACAGATAAGATACAGGCATACATAGATAACCTTAACAGGCTTAGGGGCGCTATCTTAAAGGTTCAGCAGAATCCTGATATTCTTGGGCAAAAGGGAACTATGTTCGGAGGAACATCCGAAGAGTTGAGCGGACTTATAAAGAGATTCAAGGACGCAGCCGTCGCAAGTAAAGGCACAAAGGAGGATATTGCGAACATCCTTGGCCTCGCCCGTGAGATAGGCAACAAGTCCCCTCTTGGAGTGGATTTCATCCGTGGTCTTGGTGGCAATCAGAACTTCACACAGTACGCCAACAAGTTGGAAGCAGCTGTCCCTAAACTGAATGTAGCCAATGAGAAGATGGCCGAGTCCATGGCACGTCTCGATTCTGTCATAGGGAGGAGCAATGGAAAAGGCAGGGTGCAGGAGTTGGAGCAGTTGAAGCAAAAGCTACAAGACTTCGAGAATTCTCTATCCAAACTTAGCGCAATAGATGCCGCAGCGAAGCTTGACAACGGTTTTACGAAGCTGATACAAGACATACAGAAAGCCACCAACGCACAGGAAAATCTGTTGAGCAGCATGGACAAGCTGTCATTCTATCAGAAGAATGTATTCGGGATGCTTAGTGGAAAGGATTTCAATGACAGATTCCACAACATGATGGAGCGGTACAATACGCTCACTAATGAGCAAGGAAATCGCTTCATAGAAAACAGTGGTATGCGGGGTCCCGGTGGTGTGTTTGATAGCTTGATAGCGTTTAATAAAAAAATAGAGGAAGCTCTCAAAAATCCAGAAATTCTCAGTCAGAAAGGGAAGGTGGCCGAACTCACGATGGAGTTCAATAAACTTTCCTATGCCTATCACTCCTGTTGGAGCCAAGCAGAGAAGTTGGCATCGGCGCAGGACAGAGCCAACAAGAAGAGCGGTGGCTTGACCGAGGCTCAGATAAAAATTAAAGAGGCAAATGACCTTTACTCCGCCATTGTCAAAAAGCTTACCGAATACAATAGTCTAATTGGGAAAACAGGTAAGTTCAATATAGACACGACAGACCTTGAAAAAGCCATCGCTGAGCTTGAAAAGTTCCGTGTAAGGGCTAAAGCCATCGCTGACGGCAAGGGAGTTGGCGCCGATGGTGAAACGGCAAGGCAGCTCAGGTTTAGCCAAGGATATGTAGATGCTTCCAGTAAAGCGGAAATAGCCGCGTCTTCATTAAAGTTACAGGTTGCGAGTGCCAAGGAGTCAGAGTCCGCGTCGCGCAATCTCACTGCGGAGCAGGAACGTCTTGCGTCCGCTTTCCAGAAGGCTACTGGAGCAGCCCAAGGTCAGTCGCAGGTTCTCTCTGACCTAAAGTCACTTGCCTATCAGTATTTCTCTATATATGGCGTTCAGAGCTTTCTGTCAGGGCTTACTCAAGTCACGGGTGAGTTGGAATTGCAGAAGAAGTCCTTGGAGGTTATCCTTGGCAGTGGTTCGGCTGCAACGGATATGTACATGCAGCTCCGAGACCTCTCACAGCAGTCTCCGTATACCTTTGAGGACTTGTTGAAGTCGCACAGACAGTTGGCGGCTTTCGGCGTCGAGGCAAAAGACATCTACGGGACGATGAAGTCCCTTACCGATATTGGCGCAGGTCTTGACGTTGACGTGAGTCGACTGATACTTGCTTATGGTCATACTAAGTCTTACGGCTATCTGTCGGGTATTCAGAACAGGCAGTTTGAGACCGCAGGCATCGACCTCGTGGGCGGACTTGCTGACTTGTACAACAAGCGTGCTGACGAAGCCAAGCGCAATGGACAGCAGGCTAACTACGTGTCAAGGAAAGACATCTTCGGATTGATGCGTAAGCGTGAAATTCCATTTGAAGACGTTCAGGATGTCATCATGGACTTGGACAAGCCCGGTGGCAAGTTCTACAATATGCAGGAGCGTCAGTATAACACCCTTGGCGGTAAGCTCCGCAACTTGAAGAACAACTACCGCATCATGCTTTCTGAGATGGGCGGTTCTGGCAGAGGCATACTCGTGGGCTTCGTAAACACACTCAACGAGCTCACGGCACATTGGGATAGGTATGCCAAGATGCTTACATCCGTAGCGGCGGCATACGGCGTTCTTAAGGGGGCGCAGCTGCTTGCTGGAAAGAGTATGCTTGCGCAGAACGCCGCTATTATGGAGGCCAACAAAATGCTGTCTCAGACGGAGCGCGGAAGAAACTTCCTTGCCAATGTCGTCTCAGGCAGGGGACGTGACTATCTTAGAACGGTGTTCGGCAACCCTGCCGACAGCGCAAAGAGATGGGGGCAGAACGCGGGTAATAGCCTCGGAATTACTGATGCGCGTATATCTGATAGGGTTGCCCACAAGAATCAGCTCTTGCAGGTTGAGGAGATTAAGAACAACAAGCAGCTATCCGAGATAACCAAGCAGCGTATAGCCTTGACCGGAAGACTGACACAGGCCCAGAGAACACTTCTTCTTATGTCAACCGGCTTGGGCAGACAGCAGGCCGCTCAGCTGGCGGGGTTGGGCGCGTTCCGTCGTGGTCTTATTTCTCTTAGGCTTGGCTTTATACAGACGGCGGCGGCGGCAAGGGCTTTCCTTGTGGCGTTGGCGCCGCAAGCCGCTATCATGGCAGTAGTGGCTGGTATATCAGCGATTGTCGGTCATGTTACAGAACTGTCAAGAAAAGCTAAGGAGATTTCAGGAAACCTTAAGAACGATGCCGCCACGAATGCCAAGAGCGCCAATGAAATCATACAGAATTATGCGGACAGAGGGCTGATAAAGCTCAATTCCCAGACGATGTATGACGCTATGGGTAACGAGATGACCAAGAACCACATATCTCTTGTAAGGGATAAGAACGGCCGTTTCGCTGATGGTATAAACCTATCGTCTGACATCGAGGAGATGAAGAAGAAGCTGCAAGTGCTGAGCCCGTTGTATGAGGGAGACCTCCTTGACATCAATAAGATGCAGACTCAGGAGGAGCAGTTCGAGGCTCTTATCAACAAGATTGATGCTATAAGGCACGCAAATGAGGTCAACGAAAGCATTTCAAACGACCTTGCTAATTCAGACAAGCGGATTGGCGGGGTCTTCAGTGATTCGTTCACTACTGACATGCAGGACTATTCTGATGCTGTCAAGGATATGCGTGACAGATTGCAGTCGTATTATGAAGGCACAGGGTACTACCGCGTGTCAGACAAGGATGTAAATGCTGTGAATATGGCTACCGGCGGTATGCTCGCCGCTATCAAGAACCAAGAGGGACTGACTGACTACAAAGAAGCTTTGCAAGTCTTGTTTAACCGTATGGCGAACATGACCGATACTGAACGGCAGAAGTATTATGACAAGCTGTCTAAGGTTAAAACGGGGGAAGGGAATAGCATGGCGGCGGTGTACAAAGGAGCAACTTCTAACGGCCTGTTCGGAAGAAACCTGTCAAACCAGTATGCTCAGTTAAAGGCTGATGCCATTACTTGGTCAAGGACTCTCGGAAACGATATTGTTGCCAACTTCGCCAAGGACCCGGAGGGAGCTGTGGCTTCTATGGTAAGCGCCGTGAACAGCTTCCTTGCAAGCAGTGGTGTCACGGACCCGTCTATCAAGCAGGACATCATTGACTCTGTGATAAGTAACCTGAAACAGAATGGCAGGTTCAATGTCAGTGGTGTGTATGGAGGCAACGGAGACAAGAATACACAATACAATATCGGAGACCTATACGGAACTGCTATTGTCAAGGAGATGTTCGCTCAAAATCTCAGCGGCCTTACAGCAAAAACCACGCCTGCTGATGCGGAGAAAATATTCAAGGACGCTTATGACAGAGTTGAGAAGTTCGTAAAGAGCAGAGGAATCGTCCTTAAAGGTCTCGGGAAGCAGTCTATGAGGGAGTGGCTGAGAGGTCTGTACGAGGGCCAGCTAAACTCTTTGAGGGCTAACGAGGCATGGCAAATTAGAGCGAAAAAAGCGCTTACTGCAAATGCCGAATTAAATATGAAGATTAAGACGTCTGTTGACATCTATGAGTTTGCGGATGAGGTGCAGAAGAAGCTTAAGGAAAGCCGTGACCAGGTAGAGAAGATGATACCTCACATGAAAGCTTTACAAGTCAAGATGGGCATCAACTTTAACCTTTCGAGTACCATGTCTTTGGATTCTCTTAAGAGTCAGATAAGCCGTATCAAGGCAAGAACGGCCATAATGAATCCAAAAGACCCTGAATACAAGGCTCTTAGCGAGCTACTTGCTCAATATAACGGTTTGTACACGGCTCTCAAAGGTATCGGACAAATGGCGACTTGGAACAAGAGTGAGGGCTTCAAGGACGATGACGAAGAAAAGCGACGTAAGAAAGCTGAGGCCGCTGAGCGTAAGCAGGAAGCTGCAAAACGCAAGGCAGAAGAAGCTAAAAGACGTGCAGAGGCCGCAGCAGAGAAAGCCGACAGAAACGACATCAAGAAATTCAACGACCGCATCAACGCTCTTGGGAAGGCTCGTCAGATGTACGAGGAATGGTATAACAGGTATAAGGATAAGGATTACGCCATCGCCCAAGTGCGCGAGCGTATGAAAAGCGCGCTCGATAAAGGGGAGTATGTCAAAGACAGTATCAACGCTGATGATTTCAAGAAGCTCGACTCGTTGGCAGCTCTAAGGGATGTCCTTGTGAAAGAGCAGGACATCATAGGGAGATGGAAGCCAAGAACCAAGAACGGCAAGGAGCAGAAGAACTCCATGCTTGCCAATGTGGAGAGCCAGATTAACCAACTCGACACCAAAGAGGCCGACAAGAGGCTGAAAGAGTTCGCTGACGGCACCAAACGGCTCACAGAGTTGGTGTCTAACGCATACGACACTTTCAAGAGCGTCAGGGACAAGACGGGCGATACAGACTTCGCCATGGAGTTGTCAAGGTTCAGATATAAAGTTGACAGCGGAGCCGCAGGATTCGATTGGACAGAGAACGTGAACAACCTGTTCAGCATTGTATCGAGCAAGTTGTCCGAGATAGGAGCGCAGCTGTTCTCTACCGAGGACATGGGAGAGCTGTATAACCTCACAGGTGACAACCTCAAGTCGAGGGTGTCCGGCATGTTGCGGCGAAACCTCTCAAAGAATGAAGGAGAGAGTGACAAGGAGTTTGAGAAGCGCACGGGTGACATGTTGAACCATGTGGATGCTATCGTTTCCATTGTAGAGCAGTTTAATTCGGCCATGAAGAACATGGCGAAAGCCGCGATCGAAACAGCCACGGAACTGTACACTTCGTCAAACACGTTCAAGGAGCGTAAACAGAAAGCACAGACACAGTTCGAGCAGAACGAGAAGGACATAGACCGGCAGGCGTTCGACGAGAAAGGGAATATGTACTACGTGATTGGGAGAAAGGAGGACAGGGACAGACTCCACCGCAAGAACTCGGTTCTGTATGATACAAATAATAGTAACGGTATAGCGCGTCTGTTATATGACGGTGAGATACAACGTATGCTTAATGCTCCTACAACCATGCGGAGCTCAAAGGTAAGACAGCTTGCGCACACTTACATCTCAGCGTTTAACGATGCTTTCCTAAACGGCTTCATAGACGAGACAAGGAGGAACACGGAGGTCGACAAGGCACAAAAGGCCATGCGGGCCTCGTTGAAGTCAACGGGCAACAGCCTCGTGGGGCAGATGTCTTTCATGGGAGGCATGTTCTTCGACCCGACAAAGCACACGCAAGACTTGCAGAGCATGCGAAATGCCGCTACGGTGCAGCTTTCCGAGCAGATGGCTCTGTCGCAAGGGGAACAAGACGCAAACCTCATAGCCGTGCTCCAAAGGCTTGTACAGGCTCTTGACAACATCCTGTCTGGAGTGGGCGGGAAGTCCGAGATTGCGGCCGCGGCAAGAGCGCAGAAAAACGTGAGCAACTGGTCCAAAATGAAGGAGGGACAGCAAGTCAAAGCCGGGGAGAAGGCAAAGGATGAATTTTCTAAAAACGTTAACGACCCGTTCGGCTTTTGGGAAAAGTCCGGTGAAGCCGTGCAAAACGCAATGGGGAAGTTCATCAGTGCTCTCAGCGCCGGGTCACAAGCCGTGAACCTGTTGTCGGACACATTTGACAAACTGGGCCTTGGTGACACGGAAACGGGGCAAGCGTTGTCTGACGCGGGTGGTGTGATGAGCGGAATGCTCAGCGGAGCATCGTCCCTGTCTGCCCTTGGCCCTTATGGAATGGCAGCAGGTGCGGCCCTCGGCCTTGTTGGTGGTATTGCGCAGACGCACGACAAGAGACTTCAGCGAAAGATAGAGAAGATGCAGGAGGATGTTTCCAAGATTGAAAGTTATACTCAGGTCATATCCAAGGCGCAAGAAAGGACGTTGGGATATGACTATGGACATGTCATTCGCTCGTATCAGAAGATGTACAACACGGGGGAAACGAACGTAAGCGGGTCTGCGCTCGGAGCCATGCAGCAGTATTATGCTGCGGCAGGAGGCGGAGATATAACTGGCTATCAGCAACAGTACAACCTGCTTGTACAGAAGAGAAGGGATTACTCAGATATGTATAATGCTGAGAACAAAAAGAAAAAGAAGTCCAAGTCCTCTCTCGAAGAATACAAGTCTAAGATAGCAGAGCTTGATGACCAAATCAAATATTTCTCTGAGGACATCGCAAAGAACCTGTACAGTATAGACTTGAAATCATGGGCTGACCAGCTCAGCGACGCATTGATGACCGCCTTTGAGAATGGAGACGACGCGGCGGAAGCTTTCAAGAATAGCGTAACCTCCATACTACAGAGCCTCACCAAGCAAATGATAAGCTTGGGAGTTATGCAGCCGTTATTCGATAATCTTAGAAACAAGTTGTTCGGATATACGGATTCCAATGGAGCCGTCCATAAGGGAAGTTTTGACGCGTCCCATCCTGACAGCAACAAGGACCAGTGGATGTCAGACATTAGTGAGGCTCTTGGTAAAGACGGGTATATATATAATGGCGTAGAGTCGTCAAAGATACTGTTTGACAAGATGGAGAATCTTGTCGAAAAATCAGGCAACACCCTCTTGAACTCAGGATCGTCAAGCGCAGGGTCTTCCATAAAGGGCATCACGGAGCAGACGGCAGACATACTCGCAAGCTACCTCAACGCAATCAGGGCTGACGTGAGCGTGTTAAGACAACTGCAAAGCGGGAAGGCTGCTGACTATATGGACAGCATGAGTCTTATGGCGCAGTCGCAGGTACAATATCAGTCACAGATAGCGGCGAACACGCTGAGGAACGCTGAGGCTGCGGAGAAAATTGTCACGAGCAATGAGGAAATCCTTTATCTGTTCAAAGCTGTGACAAATGACACAAAGACGGTGAGTACAAGGGTGCGGTAACAAGTATGGATGGTGTTTTTTTGAAGCATCATCCATATTTTATGCCTGTTTATTTGTTTGCTTGTCTAAAAGTGTTTATCTTTGCGGTGAACTATAAAAACGAATATTATGAAGAAAATTTTATCATTGGAAGAATCGGTTACATTCTGCATGTTAGCATCGGCATTGGCGGTAGTTCCGAAGTGGGAAATGTGGATTCAAATAGCAGCAGCCGTTCTTTCTATAATACTCCTTTTTACGAAAAAAGGTATGTTATACAAATATGTATCTACGGCTGTTTTTCTTGATGCCTTGTACGAAATTGCAGCCAATTATATCTTGAGATATTCTTTTGTAGACCATATGCTCCTTTCGGAGATTGAGAACCAGAATTTGGTGTATGCTCTCGGTGTGTTCGTCGCAATCTTTCTCCCTGTACTGTTTTTGGCATGGACGGCTTACAAGAGACACCGGGATGGAGCACCATGGTTACTTTTAGCTTCTCCTTTCTTGATTGCCCTGTCAAAAGATGGCGCTTTTTTGATTTTTGTCTCATTATTATGTATGACTTTGATTTACGAAACGAAAGATAATGTATTAAAGAAAATATTTTTTATTTTAGTTCCGCTATCTATGTTATCAGGCGTCAATCTTATACTTGCTGATTATGATTTCAGATACGAATATATGTATTCAATATTTGGACGAATCGGAATATTTTTTACATTATCTTGCTACGTTGTTATTATAGCGTTATTTGTTGTATTATTACGCAAGGCGAACAATTCATTGAAGAATATTTGTATACCAGCCATTATAGGGGGAGTATGCCTATTATCTTCAATGATAAACGATGGGACATATAGAGATATAGTTTCCATGGTTCATTTCTTTGGTTACATATCATTTACGTATGCTTTTTATAGTTTCTACAATATTTTAAGTTCAAAATTATGGGGAAAATAGATGATATTATTAAGAGCAACTCAAATAGGCAAGATGCAACAACGTCATTTCACAGCAAAGAAAAACCGTCAAATGTGAATGGAAGTAAGCTGTTGCATTATTGCTCAATTTGCAAAACCGCTGTGAATGTAGAGCTTATTATATACGCTATTGCAGCAATAATAGGCGCTATTCCTTCATTCGGATTATCAGTTTTAGCATTCGGTCTGTTGTATGTACTGACTATTGTACCTCAGTATCTTATTATAGAAATAGGTTATAATGCAATCAAGATTTTGGAAAATCAAAAGTTAGCAAATGATGTTAGTATGGCAGAACAGGAGATGCTAAAGGACAAAATCAATAGCATTATATCCAAATTAGACGATAAACAAGAACCTCAAGCATGAACAAGTCTAAAAGTGTTTATCTTTGCAGTGAACTCTAAAATTAATGACTATGAGGAAAATTTTCGTATGTTTAATTTTTGTATGTGCGCTACTTGCAATATCATCATGCTCTTCAAATGAGGGCAAAGTAAAAACCGTATTTAAGGATTATGTTGAATCCAATTTCAATGATCCAAATGATTTGGTTGAGATTGTTTCTGTGGACTCTTGTGATACAATCAGTTCTAAAGATATGAAGTCGTTACTGAAAGAAGCCAAGCATAAGTATGACTCTATAAAAGTAGAGTTTCGCAAGGTTTCGGAGAATATCACTTCTATTCCGGCAGGAACTATAAGAGACCTTGGCTACGAGAATCCTGATTTCATGGATGTATGTACCACATATAGAACAGATTTAGAGAAAAGTATAGAGAATGACGGGACCTTTGCTTTGTTGTTGGCAAACGCTTTGGAAGGAGGTGAGCCAGAAAATATAACGTTACCCAGCAAGAGATATGAGAAGATAATGAGTACCAAAGACAACATTGTCTACCAATATACTATAAAGGCAAGGGTTAAAGATAACGGAAGCGTAAAACTGAAAAAATACTATGCTATATGTGATACAACTTTGACAAATATCAAAATAAGTCAAAGAAGAACAACGATAGGTGATTTGATGGGTAAATCAGATGCCGAGGAAACAATAGATTTAACATCTATGTATGCGGAGAGCTACACAAGTTATGCCGTAGTGGTTGAAGAAGGAAAAACCATACTCTCATATATAAGATTGCATAATAAATAAAACAATCCCCTACCTAACAACTGGTAGGGGATTGTTGTATATACTCGTTAGATCCGTCCTTTGTCGTACAGCCCGTGTATGAACCTGCGTCCTTTCTCCGTCCACTCTGTCTGGATGCGTGTTCCGACAGAGCCGTCTTGCTTTAAGAAGTCGTAGGTGCTTGTCTTCGTGTACCCCTTGTCCTGATACTTGTGCGTGAGAACCCATACACCGTGTTCCTTGTACTGGATGCCGAGGCCTTGGAGTCTCTTGTTGAGTGTCACAGCTGACAGACCGAGTTCTTTGGCGATGATGTTCGTGTTCCAAGATGTTGTTGAGGAAAGCGTCTTGCGCGTGTACTCAGCATCGGGCGTGAGCTTTTTCACCTCTTCGATGTTGTACCTGAGGTGTCCTTCAAGCGTGCCGATGCGGTCGTGCTGCCTCGCAATCTTGTTCTTTGCGTCGGCAAGTTCCTCCTCGTGACGTGCAATGGTGTCGTTTGCTATCTGCAAGGCTCTCGCCATGATGAGTTCGGGCGTGTCATCCTGATTTGAGACCATATAACCGCCGGTCTTGCGGATGGCAGGAAGTACCTCTGAAGTCACCCACTTGCGGAATTGCCGTGCTTTGGGCTTGCGACTATCGAGGATAACATCGTATAATCCATCCTCGTTGATAAATAATGCTTGTTGTGTTCTCCCAAGGCTATCAACGATGGGGTAATTTGAAATTACCTCATCACTAAGTCTCTGATTTACACCTTTTGCGGACAGACCAAGAGATTTGCATACATCTGACAAACAGAACATTGGATTGTCTGCCGTACCTGCCGTCCGAATTTCTCCGAACTGAGGATTTTTGAAAATTTGAATTTCGTTCATTGCACATCTGTTTAAGAACGTAATAACTTGTTGAGTTGACACACAAAAGAAGCGTGCCGCTACTCGTTGTTCTATCCTCAGATGTGAAAGGACGACTACGCATTTCTACGAAGTCACGGGGCGGCACGCAATATCTAATACTCACGTACTTCTTAACCGATAAGATAGACGGACATAAAAAATGCCCTTCCGTTTCGTGGAAGAGCCTCATCGTCTCGTCCACATCTGAATTAGAACGTTGCAAAGATAGGCAATATCTCCCATACCACCAAAAAGTGAGAGAAGTTTAACCTTAATTAAGCTATTCCCTCGCACGTTGCTAACGTTCAAAATTCACACTGCAAAGGTACGTGTTATTTTATAAACAAGCAAATAAACAAGCAACTATTTTTTAGAAAGCTTGAATATTAGTCCAGGATGCCCTTCAAATAAGTATATTCCTCTCTTTCCGTGACACTTCCTTTTGTAACATGTATTCCGCATGTCTTACTGTGCCTTATCGCAAGAACCGTAGCGTCGTATTCCTGCTGAATGTCCACTTGGGCGTTCCCAAGCGCATGCAGGATTACGTGACAATGATTGCGGGCGAACAGCCTCAATGTGGAGTTGTCGGTGATATAGACCTCAGCCACCGTATTGCCGTTGTACCTCGCTGTTATATCCGAAAGTCCCCTAACGACAATCATTCTCGCATTGAGTACAGAGTGCTTGTCGTCGACGAAAACGCCGCCATTTCGCAGGTCTTGCTTGTTGAAATGACTTTTTATATATTCAACGCTCGGAAAATCGTTTGCCAGACAGAAGTCTATACCCTCCTTGTACTTGGCAATCATCTTGTTGTCATTCCAATCATTGCTCCACAAACCTTGCCACTGGTCACACAGGCCGAGTTCTACAGCCTTGTTCCTCAACTCTTCGTTCTTCACTGCGTCTATCATAATTAGATAAAAATTTGTTTTGGCAAATATAATGATTATTTACAGCAAAACAATCGTTTTTGCAGGTAAGATTGTTTGCCGATTGTTTATTTTATATTATATTTGCAGATAAAAACCAGACGCATGGATAAGGTATACTTTCAAAAGATGATTTATTCCGGGACGTCTTACAAAAAAGGCGATGTAAAGGAAACCGTAAAGGACTTCTCTGTATATATACAAGATGTCCCGTTTATCCTCTTGCCTGACATGAAAGATGTCGCCAAGCGCGACTGGCATGACGAGGACGGCATAGACGTGTTTTATAACAATAGCAATCCCCCCGCAAAAGACTATGACATTGAGATAACATGTGAGGCCAAAAGCGATGACGTTTCGGATTTGAGAAACAAAGTTGATACTTTTATCAAGTACATCTCTGGTGGCGACGGGAACGGATGCGTCTTCGCTATATACGACACGCACTGTTGCGCCGGGCGCTACAACGCGAGGTTTACAAAGGTATCGCAGAAGACATGGTTCAATATGGATTCTGATGATACAAAGATACTCGTTTTCCAGATTACCTTACATGTAGATAGCCCTCGCGGCAATGTGTCGTTGGTTACTGATGATAAAGGAAATGTTGTTGATTTGAAGATTGATTGATGAGTAGGTGGACTATATATGACAAGGACGGCAATGCGCTCCACGAGAGCATTGTGGAGTACGACGGAAAAGGAAAGGTTGTCTATCAGGACACTTTCGAGTATGTTGGGAAGTGGATGGGCGAGTGCTATCTTACTGTCTCTATCAAGTCCCCATACCCTATTGACTTCCAGATAGGCGACTACATAGAGTACCGCGGAGAGAAGTTCACTATCAACTACGACCCGACGGTCATCAAGAAGGCACGTCGTGGAACTTACGGAGAAGGCTTCGTGTATGACAGCATCAAGTTCAACTCGTATTCCAACGAGCTCACCATGATGTTGTTCCATGACTGGGTGCTTGACGACAACAAGGTTCACTATACGTCGCTTCCTGCGTTCTCATTCTACGCAAAGGACGTTGACGACCTCGCAGACAGATTACAGGCGTGCGCAGACAGGTGGTGTAAGGACAACGGCCGTGGCAAGGGCGAATACTGGATGTTCTATACCCTTGCCAACAACACGCAGGGCACCAAGGACACGGGACAGTATCAGACCACATACGAACGCACCGTACAACGAGCCAAGGACATTAGCACTGATTCTGCGTTTTTGTCAGCCGTACAATCGGAGTGGGTTAAGACCTACGGCAATCCGTCTGACTATAAAGATAGCCGAGACGACGAGCGTTATGACAGGAACATCTCTATCTCAAATAACACAGTATGGGACGGGCTGCAAAAAGTCAAGACAGAGTTTGGCCTTAACTTCATCATCCGCGGAAGAAACGTTTATATCGGTACCGTAGGCGTTCCTACTTCCCACCTGTTCGAGTATGGTAAAGGCAAGGGCCTGTACGAGGTTGACAAGACCGCCGACACTGACCAGAAGGTAGTCACGAGACTCCATGCCTACGGAAGCGACCAGAATATGCCTACAAGGTATTACGCTGAGGTGACTTCAGAGGCTTTTTCCACTATAAAGGAAATCAAGGAAAATCCCACTGATTATTCCTTTGCAAGATTTACCCTTGACCTCCCTTACTCTTCAAGATACTTCACAAACGCGATGACTAAATATGGCAGCAATATCTACGCTGTCGGTATCAAGGTCGGTGATATTTTGGTTAACGCGCGCGTAGAAGGCACCGATAACAATGGGAACGTAGAGATATACTCTGAATGTCTCCAGAGCTCCACGGACGACGACGACAATACGGACTTCGCCAATTTCGGGCAATTCAAGTCGGCCATTGCGGTTGGCGCGAGGATATTCTTTACCAAGGGGGTTGACAGGTCTGCCTTCCCCGTATCGAACATAGGCTTTGAGGATGGGGTTAAGGCCTTACCCGACAATATGGCCGTCAATAGTCTCATGTTGCCGGGATTCCCGCTATACAGTCTTGCTGATATATGCAAGAGCGTATATGACAGTGCCTCTAATTCCACAAACTACTATATCAAGAAGAAGCCGTCGGGCACGGATGACGAATATGTGCTTTTCCATACAGAGAGCGGTAAGCACGTAGTCTCATTCTCCAATGACAGGCATGATCCTTATATCGTGTCTCAGAACGCCGCGTCATTGGGCTATCGTGACGGAGACATAAGTTGCACAGAGTCCAATGACGACAACGGTCTTGAAGCTGTATATCCGTCTATTGAGAAAGTAACCGTGTCGGATGCAGGCATCGGTAACGGTACGACAAGACTTGATGTTATAGACAGCGCAGACACCATTGACGACAACGGCGTCTATGATAAAGAGGGCGTGTCCGTACCTTCGTTTCATGTAACACTTCCTAAGCTTGGCTTTGACCTGAGACAGGCAGCGAAAGACGCGAACAACAGCGGAGAGTTCAAGCTGTCCATGAAGGACGGCTTCTGCGGAGGAAGAGAGTTTACGGCAAAGGTAGAGAGCGTTGATGCCTCTACAGGAAAGATAACGCTAAGAGTGCAAAGGAGTTACGACGATTCGCTTTTCCTGTGGTTCCCATACTCATACGCAAAGTCCGTACAGGCCATTGGGCCTGGCATGACGAACGCGTACCAGATACTTCCCGGAGACCATTTCGTACTTACAGGTATCAATGTCAGTGATGTAAACTATGTGTGGGCGGCGTCGGTAAAGCTTCTCAGAAAGGCTATTCACTGGCTCTGCAAGAATGACTATACTCGATACGTGTACACTCCGAAGATTGATGAAATCTTCATGGCCCGTCAGGATTTGGAGGCGAAGAGCGACACGAGCGGGAAGACGGCATCTATACACGACACATTGAAGGAGGGAGATGTCCTTCTCTTTGATGATGACGACCTGCTTATTAATGGAAGCGTTTATATTGATCAACTGACTATCAAGGAGAATGGCAACAACGGCATTCCCACCTATGACGTAACTCTCAGGAATGAGGTCAACGTTGGCACGTTACAGAGAATACAGAACAAGGTTGATTCAGTGGCGAATGACATACGCACAGGAAACATTGGGGGCAATGTAGGAATGACACCTTCCCAGGTAGACCCGCTTGTAAAGGCATACGGAGCTAAGTACTTCATCTCCAAGACGCAGGACGACACGGCGCAGGGGTTGATAACCTTTGCTAAGGGATTAATCTCCGACATGCTCGCTAAGCTGAATAGAGGGGCGACGTTCGGGACGGGCGGCTACAAGTTTGACGAGAAAGGCAACGTGGTGGTTGACGCGTTAAGCTCGCTGGCGTTTGACGAGGCACTGGAGAGGGGCTTCGGGGTGACGAAGAACTCGCGGGGGAAATACACGTTGTCGGTCACGGACTTGATGGTGTGGGGCAAGGCGGTGTTCAACTCGCTGGAGATTAGGAAGCTCTATGCCGTGGGAGGTAACGTGTACCTGAGCGGCGCGAGCTCGAAGATTGTGAGGGCGGTGCCGGTGAAAAGGGCGACGGACACGGGCACGACCGAGAATGGGGACGCGAGCGCGGAGTGGGTGGCGTGCGCTGAGGGTGACGCTGACTGCGAGGGATGGAAGTGCTACACGCTGAACGACGACGGCACCACGGCGACGCAGAACGGATGGAGGAAGTATGACCAGGCGAAGTGTCAGACATTTGACATTGAGGCCGGGGCGCATGAGGGCGTGAGCAATACCTATTACTGGCGACTGGTGGCTGACGTGTCCGCGAAGAACGAGACGATAACGGAGACGCGGACGGAGACCTACGTGGATAAAGACGGGGTGACGAAGACGCGCGAGGTGACCGTGGACTTGTATGACGGCAAGAAGTTTGGCTGGGTGGTGCTGTCGAAGACGGACTGCGAGAGCAGGACTAACGACGCGCCGAAGGCAGGGGACACGATAGTGCTGGACGGTCACAGGATGTTCGCGAGCGGCGACGCTGATGGACGTGACCAATATAACGACGAGAGCCGAACGAACGTGATGATGCTGGAGACAACGGGCACGGAGAATGGCACGCTGCCGAGGATAGTGGCGTTGACTGGCATCGTGGACTACAAGCACTGGGACGGCGTGAACCAATACTCGAACACGGTGTTCATACTGTCGCCCAAGGAGGTGGTGTTCGTGTCGTCGTGCTTCAAGTTTATGAGCGCGAGCGGCGACCCGATAACCTTAGTGAACTTCCGTGGAAACTGGGCAGAGAGGACGGAGTACCGCTACTACGACCAAGTGAGCCACAACGATTCCATTTGGACGTGCATAGTGGAGAAAGGTAAGGCGACTACCGCGGAGCCGAGCGACACGTCGAAAGATTGGAGGAAGGAGATTAGCGGAGGCAAGGACGGAAAGGACGGAAAGAGCGCAAGACGTACTGCTGTTGTCAACCTGACGAGCGACAGCGGCACGGTGTTTAACGGCAGTTATGAAGGCGTATTGTTACAATGCAGTGTTGTAATCGACGGAAAGAGCATGGGCGGAAGAATACCGAAAGATAATTTCTCATGGACAAGAGACGGACAAAAAATATTGCCGGATAAAGGCTACCGTTACCGCTTGGCGAGCAGCTCCGACGCGCTCGACTTGTGGAAGTGCAGCGTGAAGATACCCAAACGGTTGTTGGAGCCTATCGAGCTGACGGCACTGAGGGCGGATGGAAACAGCCTCATATTCCACGCCTCGGAGGATGTTTCAAAGATGACGTTATACCTTTGCCGGAAGAGGTATTGTAGAATATCAAAGCTTAAAATCAACAGGAACGCGTGGGGATTCCGCAACATGGTACGTGACTATCCTATACCACTCCCGTTCACATCTCTTGGCGACAACAACTATTCCGTGGATATGTCGCAGCTCTTGAGCTTTGTGGAATCACACAATATCGTGCTGCACAAGACAGCGAAAGTGACGACGGGAAAGACGGCACTGAAACACGGGAAACACACCTACTGGCTGAAGCAAGGAGCCGACGGAAAATATCACGCCTGGGGACGCTATGGCGTGTGGCTCGTTGACAGCAACTACACACCGGTCAGCACTGTCGCAAAATGCAAAATATACGTGGAGACGGACAGCGACACGTCAACAACGGGGACTGCAAGCCTGTCCGTGTAGGCACAAAAAAAGGAGATAGCTTAAACCACCCCCACGTCGGCAAAGGTAGACAAAATAATAGATTCACGCAAACAAAACAGAGAAAAATGTCAGCGATAGTAAGAGAAACATCGGAATATGTGGAGATGAGCGACTCCATCACGCTGTGCATCGTGAAGGACGGCAAGCAGGGCGACGGCGTGGTGATGGCCTACAAGCACGCCGACACGCAGCCTGACGCGCCCACGGGCACCGACCCAGAATACCCCGGCGACGGATGGAGCCTCTCGCCCGACGCGGCCACGGCCGGGGAGAAGGTGACTGACGTGAGGTACGGCGGCTACGAGAGCGGCACGTATGACGGCACCAACAAGGGAACGGATGCGACAGCCAAGGAGTGGGCGGAGGCCGAGGACGACGGGCGGACGTGGATGAAGTCGCCGAGCGGCCTGAGCGACTATGGCTACGCAATGATGAAGGTGTCGTTCATCACGCAATACGACAATACCACGGTGGACGTGGAGATAAAGGCCTACTCGGAGCAGAACTACGACCTTGTGGAGGTGTGGGCGCTGGACACCGCGCCCTCCACTGGCACCTCCTTCCGCGGGCAGGGACTTGCCCACGCATCGGGCAACGGTGTGGAGCAGGCGTACTCGTTCACCGTGGCCAAGGCGGGCCGGCACTTCATCTGCGTGACCTACGCTAAGGACATCTCGGGGGATGACAACGGTGACTACGGCCTTTTCCGCCTCGACCTCTCCGACAACGAGGTGGCGGTCTCGGACACGGTGTGGATGAGCCAGGCCAAGGTGAGCGGCGGCAAGTGCGTATTGCCGTGGTCTACGCCCGTGAAAATAAACGGTGCCGACGGCATCGGTGCTTTCGAGATATTGTGCGACCCTGAGACGATAGTGATAGACACCGACGACAACGGGCTGGCCACTGGACTGGATAACGCCTATGCTTCGCTGATGTGCCTGAGGGACGGCAAGGAGGTGAGCGGCGTGACCTACAAGAAGGGCTCGTGCGTGAACTGCGAAGCAACGGTGAATACTAACACTCACGTGGTGGCGATAACCCGCGTGGATAAGCAGAGCGTGACCGTGGACGGCCAGACGGTAGAGGTGAGCTGCACGAGCGGAAGCGTGACGGTGAGCGTCACGGACCCGACGACGAAGACTACGTATGTAAAGACGGTGCCGTTCGCGGTGAACGTGGCGAGGTACACGGGAGGCTTGAAAGCCGACAACAAGAAGCTGCAATCGCAATACACGGAACTGAGCAACAACAGCGCGACGAAGGACGACCTGAAGCAGTATGACAGCAAGATAGAGCAGACGGCAAGGAACATCTCGCTCAAGGTGATGGAGAAGAGCGTGGGCAGGCGCAACCTCTTGCCAGGAAGCGCGTTCAGGAAGCAAGGGGAAGGATGCTCTATCGTACAGGATGGGCAAGATGCCATTAACGGCATCTGTATCAACGGCGGCTACGATGGCGTAAACTGCGCGCGACTGCGGAACGAGGGGGATGCCGGGGCAGCATATCCTCGCATTAGCTGGGACGGTGGCAGAAACTCAAACGTAAAGGTGGCGAAAGGCAAGAAATACACATTGTCGTTTTGGGCTAAACGCCTCTCGTCAACGGAAGGCGGTTATGAGATAAGCACGCAATTCTTCTTGCAGGATGGCGCAAATGGTTATACCCGTCCCTATAGTGCGCTGAAAATGGGTTCGTTTACCGTCAAGTCGCAGGGTGAGTGGGAATTTATTCAGGACACCGTGACGATACCTTCCGACGCGAAATCCAATTACATGGAGGTGTGTATATGCCTTGGTCTCTTGCAGAGAGGAATGGCGGAAATTCTCGTTTGCCGCCCGATGCTTGAGGAGGGCGATGAGTACAACGGGTGGACGCTGAGCGAGCAGGACTACGACTACGTGGGCGGCAACCTGCTGGACGGCACGGCTACGCTGGCGAAGACGGGCAACGTGGAGACGCTGAACCCCGACAATGTGATGCAAGGCGGCATGGGCGAGAGCGCAAGCATAAGTGCGGTACTGTCGCCGACGGACACGAATGTTGACTTTTTGCAATTCTCCACCGACGGCATGGGGCTAAAGGCGAACGAGGACTACGTGCTCTCGTTCTACGCCAAGGCTGACTCGAACCCAGGGCGTCTGCAATGCTACCTCTACCCGAGCGAGGGCTACACCAACACCGAGGAAATTGAGGGGGGCTACGACTACTTCAACCCCAGCGACGGCAGCTTGCAGTCGGGCGGCATCGTACCGGGCACGACGTGGAAACGCTATTGGGTACATTGGAGACCGACGAAGGCCGACCCGAAGCACGTGCTCTTCAGGTTGTTGCGTGGCGGCAACGACCGTGACACTTACAGCTCTTACACGACGTATGCCGTGGACGACGTGGTTCTGTATGGCGGCACTTACTATCGTTGCATAAAGGCAGGACAGGGTAACACGCCGTCGTCATCATCGTCTTACTGGGAAGCGACAAGGTACCAGATAAGCCTCTCCAAGCCGAAATTGGAGGTGGGCGCGACGATGACGGAGTGGACGGCGAAGCGGACCGACATGGTGGACAAGCAGGCGTTGTACGCCACGGGGATAGACATAGAGAACAAGAAGATAGTGGCCACAGCGGATAACTTCGTCGTGCGGAACAACAGCGGCAAGCCGACATTCAGCATTGATGAGGAGGGCAATATCGTCGGTTCGGGAGGCGCGTCATTCAATGGCCCCATGAAGGCCACGACGTTTACGCTTAACTCAACATATTTCTCCGTCAAGGAGGATGGAACGATCACGGCCAAGGGCGGACAGATCAGTTTCTTCTATTTCGACGCAGAGGGCATGGCGAGCGCCGTGGAGTACGACTCTTCGCAAAATAAACCGTGGCGAGGAATAGGGCTTTCGTCGAACAATATCTCTGTGTCCGGCTACACGGGTCAAAGAATATCATCTGTCTTTTTAGGAAAGGGACTTATAGACTCCCGCTTTGCGGGCTCTGATAAGAATTATATAGTCCACCGTGTAGGATCTACCTCTTCAGCAAGCACCTTCTACAACTATATCAAGTTAGAGAGGTTTGAGGATGGTCATGACTCTTATGAGAACGACCCCGAATATGCCGCACTCGGCATAGAGACACAGGGAGATTTCTGTCTTGCGGCATTAGGAGGCCCGTCGCTATTCGCGGGCATGTGCTTCGCGTCGGACACGGTCGGCAGCAGCTATACCGCAGACAAGGAGCATTGCTTCTATTTGTGCAGTGGCGGCACATTCAACATGCCGAGCAACCCGCCCGACGGCATGTTGATTGTCGTAATACAGAAAGGGAGCAGCCGAATTAATTTTAACGGCAACGGACATAGGTTCCAGAGTGGCACATATAATAGCCTAAGCTTTACTTCCGATTCCGCGGGGCAATGGTCCTTATTTTATTACCATAATGAGGTTTGGTATACGATTTATATGACTCGTTGACTATGGTAGTCAGATGCTTGGCAACGATATACGTAACGGAATAGACAATAACAACGATAACGATTAAAGGCAAAGAGATTATGAAAAAGGTTTACAATGTGTTTAAGAGTATTGGTGAGTGGCTGGCAAAGGCAGGGGCTGACAGGTACTTGCACTTATTGGCTGGCTTGGTGATAGCCTTCTTCACGGCCATGCTGATGCATGGTGCGGCTGGCGAGGGACGCTGGACGTGCGTCGGCTTCGCCTTGATGGTGACAGTGGTGATGGGCATCTTGAAGGAGGTCGCCGACCAGACCTATGAGGGCGAGAGCGACGCGCTGGACTGGGCTTTCACGTGCATTGGCGGCGTGATTGGTTGCGGGTTGTGGATGATGTAGCCCCCTCCCTTAGAGTGAAGGACGAAGAGTGAAGAATATAGAATCGTGAGAACGAAAAGAACGATAACGACAATAACAGGTAAGGTATGACGATGGGCAGCTCGGTATTACAGACAAGTTTCCTGACGGGGAACAGCGTGCATACAGGGGTAAGGGCTTTCGGCATGACGTTGTTCTCCTCGGAGATAACGCAGATGCTGGCGGACTCCAAGTGGATTTGGATAGCGATAGGCTTGCTATGTATGCTCGACTTCCGCTTCGGCTGCAAGGAGAGCAGGCTAAGGCGCGACAAGGCGTTAAAGCAAGGTGACAAGGTGCTGGCGGCGGTGTATAAGTTCCACCGCTCGCGGGCGTGGCGGCGTAGCCTGAACAAGTTTATCGACTACCTCATGCTGATGATGGTGGCGGAAGCGATAGGCGCTGGCTTTCTGCCGCTCGTGGGCATAAACTACATCTTCGGCGCGTGGGTCGGCGGCGTGATAGCCTGCCTGTGCGAGATGAGCTCAATAGGTGGGCACTTCCTCTACATACACAACGTGAGGATAGAGAAGCGCACCATCAAGGGGTATCTGATGGCTTTTGGCAAGGGTTTCGCCGTGGCGTTGGCAAGGCAGAAAGACCCTGCCATGGGCGAGGCCGTGAACGAGGCGTTCAGGAAGGCGGAGAGTGAAGAGGGAAGGAAAAGTGACGAGTGAAGATGGGAGAGTGAGGAATCAATGTAGGTAAACAATAGGCTTAATAAGGAAACAGTACATGAAAAGGATAGTAAGAGGTAATGACTTCACCATGAGGATACCCGTGGTGAAGATAGTTGAGGGCGAGAAGGTGGCGTTCCCGTTGCCGGGTTGCACCGACATCATGGTGAGGTTGTGCTCGGCGTACAGGCGGCTGGAGCTGGCTTACACCATTGACGCGAAAGAGGACAACGTGATTGTGGCGAGGGTCGAGGGAGACCGGATACCCTTGGGCACTTACGCGCTGGAGGTGCGCGGCAAAATCTTCGGGAACGACTGGCGAAGCAACGAGTATGAGCAGGTTGCTATCGTTGACAGGAACGCTGACGCCGACACGGAGCTGGGCGAGACCGACGAGGGCGAGAACTCGGTGGAGATGGACACGGCTGTGGTGGTGCTGCCGCCTGACAGGGAGCTGGAAGCGCTGGTAAAGGAGGCGCAGGCGCAGAATAAGGCGATGAGCGAGCTGAGCGACACGATAAAGGCGAGTGAAGAGGGAAGGGTAAAAAGTGAAGAACTAAGGGCGAAGAGCGAAGAGGCAAGGGTGCAAGCTGAGCTTACACGCGCAAGCACTGAGGCGGAAAGAGTGCAAGCAGAACAGGTGCGCGAGAGCAGCGAAGGGCAGAGACTGGCTGCCGAGCAGGGACGCGCGTCAGCAGAGAGCGCGAGGGTAACGGCAGAGAGCGCAAGGGTTGACGCAGAAAACACAAGGGTAACGGCTGATGGCGAAAGGGTGACGGCTGAGAACGCGAGAACTGAGGCGGAAGCGACAAGGCAGGAGGCGGAGAATGAAAGGGTGACAGCTGAGACGGCACGCGTAGAGGCTGAGAACACCCGTGTAACGGCAGAGGGCGAAAGGGAGCAGGGATTCACGGAGAAGGCGGCGCATCTCGAAGAGCTATTGCAGTATATCAAGGACAACCACCTCGAGGTGGATGCCAAGCTTGCGGAGGCGATAAAGAACACCATCAAGGGCACGGACGAGTTCGTGTATCTTGACGGTAGTGACGGTAATGTCAAGAGCATGCCGAACACGGGACGTCTTGGTCCGAGCGCGGCCGCTGTCTATTACGCAGGGAAGCGGAGCGTCATGCCGGGAGAGAGCTACATGGTGATAGGTTATCAAAAAAACGAATTAATCAGAAGTTTTGACCTCAGCGGCTGGGACTTCGAGGCAGCTACTGATATGGCTCGTTTCTTATATTTTGCTTCGGGCCTCCAGACGCTCACGCTCCCCGAAAATGTGATGCTTGGGAACGTGACGAATATGTCTCAATGCTTCTACGAATGCAGACATCTTCAATCTCTTGACACGAGCAAGTGGACGTTAGCGAACGTGACGGATATGAATGGTTGCTTCTACGGCTGCGGTTCTCTTCAATCTCTCGACACGAGCAAGTGGACGTTAGCGAACGTGACGGATATGAATGGTTGCTTCTACG